>Cebus_capucinus_imitator_PRJNA485217_SSR118__coassemble_110_pt1 | contig 51481 bp, 42 predicted proteins | sample Cebus_capucinus_imitator_PRJNA485217_SSR118__metabat2_high_PE_012 | metagenome-assembled genome bin Cebus_capucinus_imitator_PRJNA485217_SSR118 | reverse complement strand
TAAAAATCCTATATAATTAGATTGAAGCATAAAACCATTCCTCTCGTACTTTATTGTTGTGGTGATTATATTTTACAGGAACGAATGGATTTATGCTTTATTTTTTTGCAAAAAAATAAATGTTAGAGCCTAAGAATTTTCTCAAACCCCAACATTTATTATAGAACCTAAAGTTTTTCACATAGCTTTTGGTGTTTATAAATCAATTAAGATTAAGCTAATTTTTCTGTAATACTGTTGTAAAGTGCTTCTAATTCTTCGTCAGTTGCTCCATTTGCCACGCGAACCATATCGTGCCAGATACAAAGGCCTGCTTCTTCAAGTTCTTTTTGTACAAGAGCTATACTCTGTCCTGCCCAGCCATAAGAGCCAAAGGCAAAGGCTTTGCGATTGTTTTTCTTTGGTGCTAAACCTTTGAGATAGCATAAGAAAGAAGCTACTGTAGGAAGCATATTATTGTTTAGCGTAGGAGAGCCAACAGCAATGTATTCACTATCTAAAAATTCAGTGATGATATCAGAATAGTGATTTGATTTTAAATCGTAGAAAGTAGCACTGATACCTTTAGTATTAAAGGCTTCAGCGATTGTCTTTGCCATTGTTTCAGTAGAACCCCACATACTGTCAAAGACAACGATTGCTTTTTGAGGATTTGATTCAAAGGTGCTCCATTTTTGGTAAGCATCTAAAATATCTTTGATATGGCTACGCCAGCTGATACCATGTCCTGTTAAAATCATTTCAATGTCGAGATTGGCAACAGTTTTTAAAGCTGTTTGTGCTTGGCGACCATAGAGCATTAAGATATTAGCGTAGTATTTCTTAGCCTCGTACATGAGTGTACCAAAATCAACTTCATCATCAAAGCGTTCGTTTGTTGCTAAATGTTGACCAAAGCCATCGTTAGAGAACAAGATTTTTTCTTCTGGGCAGTAGGAAACCATGCTATCTGGCCAATGGAGCATTGGAACAGGAACAAAGGATAAAGAGCGTTTGCCTAGGCTAATGCTATCACCGGCTTTTACGCCGTGGTAATCATGTTTGCCACAGAATTTTTGAATGTTTTTCAAGCCGTTTGGCTGGCTCACAAAAACTTCTGCATTAGGACATTTTTCTAAAATACCGTTGATTGCCCCAGAATGGTCGTATTCTAAATGATTGCAGACGATATAGTCAATTTTACTAGGTTCGATTACAGACGATATGCGTTCTAAAATTTCGCTGGTAAATCCTTTTTTTACAGAGTCAATCAAAGTGATTTTTTCATCAATGATTAAATATGCATTGTAAGTGCTACCACGACCTGTTTCATAGCCGTGGAAATTTCTGATTGACCAGTCAATAGCACCTACCCAATAAATATTTTCACGTATTTTAATGGCTTTTAACAAAATATCAGCTCCTAAAAATTAATTATTTTAAATTGAAAACGATAAACATTTTGATTTGCTTTATGATAAATATTATACATTTTATGAGATATAAATTCAATAAATATAAAATGCTGTTTTAGATATTATTTATTAATGAATTGACCAATTTGTTCATTGATTGCTTTGGCATAAAGCTGTTTGGCATTTACATCGCCATGCAATCCGTCCATGGCATATTCAGTTGGCAAAATAGCAGGGCTATTTAGTTCTCCTGCTGTATCGATATGTGCTTGTGTGCGAATAAAAGCATTTACTTCATCGAAATTTTCTTGCCAACTATTCGAGGTTCCTTGGTCGAATACTTTTTTGATATTGTCAGGATTTATAGGAGCGAGCGTGAGCAGTATAGGAGTTATATTATTTTGGCGACATTTTAACTGAATTTGTTTTAAATCTGAGATGACCTTTTCAGCAGGAACGCCGGCACGCAAACTATTAGTGCCAGTCATGATGAGCAAGTATTGCGGGTGGAAAGGCACTACATCTCTATCAAATCGCTCTAGTGTAGTTTCGCTTGTATCTCCACTGAATGATAGATTAATCGTAGGAAAATCTAAATAGTAGGCATAGCTGTATTGCCAGTCAGCAGGCCCAAAAGATAGATGACCGCCACCGTGGCTAATGCTATCGCCTAAGATGGCAAATTGCCAATTATCTGCAGGTTCGTTGCGAATTTCTTGAGCATCGCAGTAGACGCCTACAGGGTTATTATTATCGTCCAAACCTCTAACTCGCCAATAATAGGTGCCGATTCTAGGGTCAGGGTCGTAAAGCTCGCCACCTGTTACAATTTGCGAGAAAATGCGGTGAATAGAAGGTTCAATACCATTAGGATTTTCAGGTTTTTTATCAGTAACTTCAATTTCAAATTGAGTTGCATTGGCATTTGGCACAAATGAATACACAGGATATAAGAGCGTAGTTCCATTTTCTTTGTTATACTGTACATGAGGAAGCGGTGAGTTCATAGTAGGTGCTTTGTTTTCGCTGTATAAAATTTCAGGCTTAGAGAATTTGCTGATGGGATTGCCGTCGATATCCATGGAGCGAACTCGCCAAAACAGCGGTTCTTTGGCAATGTATTCTGGAGCGATTTTTTGCAAATCAATATGGTAAGCATGAGTGTAGACTTGAGCTGTAAAAAATAAATGCTCTGAAGAAATTTCACTGTCAGAGAGGTTGTCGGGAAGTTTGGCAAAAACTTCTAGTTGATAGTAGACGGCGTTTAAATCTTCCTTCCACTCAAGAAGTGGAGCAACAGTTGCTGGCTTATCTTTAGGATAATGAGAGGTAGCCTCTAGTGCAGACATTGTTTTAGCTTGCAGATTATCTGTTGTGGCTACAGTACTAGAAATATTTTGAGCTATTCTTTGCTCCATAATAGCCGTTTGAAAATGTATCAATAGCAAAATCAATACTGAGAAAATGATAATTTTTTTCATGATGATATATATAGTCCTTTGATAAATTTTTTTATAATTTATTTTTGCAATATAAATTATAACTCTTGTAGTAAAGATTAAGTCAAGGGCAAGTGAACTACTAATAGCAAACCATTACTTCGCTGATATAATCCTCGTTTTACTCTTTTGCCTGAGAAATTATATTTATGAGGATTATATTGTAAATTGCTTCATTTGCTAAATTTTTAGCAGTATGGCATAATTGTTTAATATTTTTATAATCTTCTTTGGAAAGATGTTTTACTTGCTGTTTAACCGTAAAATATATGCTACTTATCTCACTTTCTAAATTTTAGTATAACATAGAAAAAGAGGTAAATATATATCTTACCCTAAAGAGCATCTATATTTTTGCAGAGCATTCATTTCATCACTTATAGAGGTGAGAGTTTTCTGCTCTATTTTTGATAAAATATTTTAAATCTTTATCATTAAGTACTAGATTTTTACTTGTATTGTGTGGTAAAATATATATCGCGTTTAGCTATATAATATAGCTAACCATATTGCAAATTGTGTTATCACATGATAAAATATTTTGGTACATTATAATTGTGAAAGGGTGAATTTCTTGCCAAACATTAAATCTTCTATTCTCAGCGTAAAAACAGATGCTGCACGCCGTGCGAAAAATGTTTCTGCTAAATCTGCTATAAAAACTGCTTCTCGTAAAGTTCTTGATGCTGTTGCTGCTGGCAATGCTGAAGAAGCAAAAGCATTACTCGCTATTGCTTGCAAAAAAATTGACCAGGCTGCTTCTAACAGATTATTCCATAAAAACTGTGCAGCTCGTCGTAAATCTCGTTTAGCTCGTAGAGTAAATAGCTTAAACAAATAATTTTTGATTAACTAAACACAGATTAAAACTAAGGACTGATTTCAAGTGAAAGCAGTCCTTTTTTTATGCATATTTTATTGCTACTATATTAGCTACAAAATCTTATAAAGATATTTTCAAATGAAATAGGCAAACTACTGTCTTTGAATTTATAATCAGCATCTGCTAAATCTTCTAAGGTATTTTCAATCTGTTTTAGAGTGAAGTTATTTGCTTGATTGATGACTTTTTTAGCAATAAACGGTCGAAGTTCTAAGATTATTGATATTTGGCGAGGACTTTGTCCTTCTTCTAGGTAGATTTTTACCTGCCATAGCTGGCGAATTTGGCGGACGAGAAATTTTAAAAGGCTTAGCGGGTGAACTTTTGATTGCTGTTGAATATCAAGTAGTTTTAAAGCTAGTGTTAAATTTTTACTGCAAAGAGCGTCCCACATATTAAAGGCAGATACTTCGGGAATGCTAGAGAGCATTTCTTCTAATATTTTTCGATTGACAAATAGCGTTTTATTGCTAGATTGTCTTTCTTGTAGATACAAAGTCAATTTTATCAATTCTTGGTCTAAAAAACCTAGGGAAACTTTATCCATGGATTTAATAGCCTCAATAAAATATACATATGCTTCTTTATCGAATCGCAAGTTAAGCTCACGCAAGCGAGCGTTTAGCCAACCGCTGATGTTCCAAGAGCTAGGTGCTTCACATTCTATTATACAACCCAATTTGCCAAGGGTTTTTAACAGTTTTTTTCGCTTGTCTACTTTTGTCGGATTTTGCAAAATCAATATGCTGTAGTCGGGAATGTTCGATAGATAGTCAATGAACAGTGATTCGTCTTTTTTATCTTTTTCGGATAATTTTTCTTGTAGTAGTTTTAAATCTTTGACAATGATGATATTTTTTTCGCTGAAAAATGGCGAGCTGTCTAATGCTTGCAGGATAGCTTTGATATCGCTTGTCGAATCAAAATACTGCAGGGCCTCCATATCATTGTCAGGATTTACGATATCGAGCAACTTTTTTAAGAACTTTTCAGCCAGATAATTTTCTTCGCCTGTTATTAAGTAGATAGATTTTAAATTTTTAGCGGATAGTTGATTTATCGCTTCATTGTAATTCATAGGAAAATCCTTTCAATAATATAGTTTGATATTTATTTAAAAGTATGGATAGAGATTTTATTGCCATCAGTGGAAAATACAATAGCTCCCTGTTCATCTGTGCGAAAAATTTGAGCGTTGATATTTTCAAGACGAGTTAAGACTTCTTCATTTGGGTGATTGAAATTATTGTATTTGCCGACGGATATCACGGCAAATTGTGGATTTACTGCTTGCAAGAATTCTTCACTAGAGGAAGTTTTAGAGCCGTGGTGAGCAACTTTTAAAATAGTGGAATGCAAAATTTCAGGTGGTAAATTTTGGAGCAAAATTTCTTCACCGCTTGTCGGCAAATCGCCTGTAAATAGTGCAGAAAAATGATGATAGGATAATTTTAGTACATTTGAGGCTTCATTGCTAGAGGTTAAATTTTCCTTTAAATTTGCGTGCAAGAACTTAAAATGAACCTCATCTAAAATAAATTCGCTGTTAGCTGTGGCAACGATAGCTTTAGTTAAGATTGTATCTCCTGCATTTAAGTTTAATACTTTAGCGTAATTATCCAATTTTTCATTGGAGATGATTAAATGATTGACAGGAATTTTGTCTAAGATTGCCCTTGCTCCCTTGGCATGGTCTGCGTCTGCATGGCTTAAAATCAGATAATCCAATTTTGTTATGCCGTAGTGTTTTAAATAGGGAATGTCCACTCGTGAACCGATATCAAAATCAGAATTTACAACGCCTCCTGTATCTATCATCACAGCTTTTTTGTGCGGAGTTATGATGATAGCACTATCTCCTTGACCTACGTCGATAAAATGGACTTGAAGTTGATTTGGCATAAAATATTGATAAATACATATAAAGCTCAGGATAAACCACCATAAAATTAAGAGATACTTATATATTTTTAGTTTTTGAATTAGCGTGAACAAAAATCCATAGTAGATTATTATCATGAAAAAAGGAATTGTTGGCAGATAAATATTGGCAAAGGGCAGTTTAGCAAAGAGCATGGTTAATTCTGTGGCAAAGTTTAATATCAGCACAGAGAATATAAAAATATATTGGCTGATAAAGGGAACGACAAAACTACTTAGCGAACCTACTAGACCTGTGATGATGACCGTTTCTAAACAGGGTATAGCAAATAAATTTGCCCAAATAGAACTTAGCGAGAGCGAATTAAAATACCAAGCTATAAGTGGAATAGTAGCAAGTTGAGCGGACAGGGTGAGCGAGATATTATCTGCAATAAATCTAGGAAGAAAAGAGAATTTTTCTTTTAGGTAAGGCATGATAAAGACTAAACCCATTGTAGAAGTAAAGGAAAGTTGAAAGCTGATATTAAAAAGCAGGAGCGGACTGATTAAGAGCATGATTAATGCTGTGATGGAAAGCAGATGACACGCTTCGTAATTTTTATTCAGGCAAAGGGTAGTTGCACTTAAAAGCCCCATAATGCTCGCCCTGATTACAGGAGGTGTAGCACCGCATAAAATAGCGTAAAAGAAGATAAATAGCACTAAAATAATGAGATTTAATCGGCGAGAAAATCGCAGTGCTTTTCCTGTATTCAATATAAATCCGGTTAATAAACTTATGTGTGAGCCGGATACAGAAAGAATGTGGACGATGCCTGTTATGGTGAATGATTCTAAAATTTCAGCGTTGATATTGTTATAACCACCAAATATCATGGCAAAAATCAAATAACCATCTTCTTCAGGTATAATTTTCAGCAAAAATTGCAGTATATATTCTCGAATATTGCTGGCTAATCGCTTTAAACTGAATGAATTGTAACTTGCTATAATTTTTATATCGGATTTATTGGCAGAGATAAAAGCGTAAATGCCCTGCTCTTTTGCCATGAGTTCGCTATTTATTGTGGCAGGATTGTGATATCCATTTATTAGTCGCAATTTGCCAGAAACAACTATGGTATCATTGACATTTACACTATTTGCAGAGGAAAAATCATTTTGATTTTGATATTTTTTGTACAGATAGATTTTTCCTGAAACAAGACTAGCTTTATTTTCGTTGTTGTGCAAAATTTTTTTAGCCTCAACAATATACGTAGCGTGGTAAATGCCTTGGCTATCTTTTCTAAAAGTGGGAGCTTCACAGACTATGCCTTCTAGGGAAATAGTTTGATTATCATAATAGCTGATATTGTTTGCCTCAATTAATAGAGCAGTATTACTGCGAAGTAGACCCAAGGTAAAAAATAAGATGAGCGTAGTTAAAAAGGTGTACAGAGATTTTTGCATTGCTAGATATAGCGTGAGTAAAAAATTTACAATAAGCAATAAAAAAAGGTATTTATACGGCAGATTAAAATGCTCTGCTGTATAAATACCGAGTGCGTAAGTAATTATTAAACTATTTAAAAAAGCTAATGGATACTGTCCATATGAATATAATTTGTGCATGATTTTATCCTATTTTAATTTTTTAGATTGACAGTCTATCTTGCATTTTAGAAAATTTAGCTTCACCAATGCCTTTTACATTTTTGATTTCTTCAATGGATTTAAAATTGCCGTTGGAATTTCGATATTCGATGATTCGCTTTGCCATAGCCGAACCGATTCCCGGCAAGGTATCAAGTTCTGCCTCGTTGGCTGTATTGATATTGACTTTATCCTTTTCCGATTGATTTATCGTTTTACTTTGGCTAGGAGCATTTTCTTGTGCAGCATTTTGCAGGTGTAGAGCTAAGACTTTTATCTGCATACCGTCTTCTAACTTTTGGGCAAGATTAATGCTGTCTGTATCTGCTGAAGGTGTGAAATCTCCACAAGCTGTGATTGCGTCTGCAATACGGCTATCTTCCTTTAAGGTTATAACGCCAGGAGCATTTACTTCTCCGCTGACATAGACTGTAATATCTTTGTTATTTTTACGTTCTAGTGTAGCTGTAGTTGAGGAATTATCCTCTTTGGCAATATCTATTGAATTTGAATTATCGTAATAAGTGTAGCCAATTCCTAAAATTGCCATAAAAGCGATAAAAAGTAGGACGAGCAGTGGTTTTTTGTACATAGGCATGGTGAGTTAAATCCTTTGATTATTATTTAGTATTTTAGAAATTTTTGCAAGAGATGAGAAGTTCTTCTACGGCAAAATCTTTGATGTGAATATCTTCTAGGGCAACTTGAGCAGATTTGTATTCTTTGTTTTTGTAGAGAAGATAGCCAAGATTTTTTAGCAGTAAATCATTTTCATCATCTAATAAAAGTGCTTGACGCAAGAGGTAGATTCCCATGGATATATTACTATTTTGGCGGAATACATCAGCTAAGAAGTTGTAGAGCCAGATTTTTTTCTTGTAAGAGAGAACTTGCTTTAAGATTGCCTCATTAATTTTTTCGCCTGTAGCATTTAAGAGAATATGCTTCTTTTCAGAGGTAATCTCTTGTATATCCCAAATATTGCTTACTGCCGAAAAAATTACATCATCAGTTATATTTGTATCTTCATTTTCACTGCGATTATCTAAAGTAGGTTTAGTTACTATTGGATTAATTTCATCATTTTTAGCTATATTATTTTCGTCCATATTTGCATTTGTTTGTGGAGAATTATCGTTTTTTGCAATATTTTTGTCCGTTGTTTTTATCGTATCTTGAAAATTGGTAACAATCGTTGAATCTGTGATTTTTGTATTGGCATTGTCAGATAAAGTTTGAGCTTTAGCCATTTTATTTTTTAGCACTTGACGGCGTTTTTTTTGATAGTTAGCGATTGCAGGAAAACGGCGAGATAATTTATCAGCTTTAAATATCTTTTTTAATTTATCGATGATTTTATCTAGTGCAAGATAATCTTCTTCGCTAGAGATTTTTATTTCCTGCTTGAATAGTTGTTCCACTGTGTTTAAGGCGTCATCTTTTTTCCCCGTTTGGAGAAAAATTTGTGCTTGCAGTAAAAAACCTCGACAATCTTTTGGGTGAACATTTTGAAAGCTTTTTAGGCAATTAGCACTGCGACGGTAATCGCCCTGCAAAAAGTAAATTTGAGCAGCTTCAAGGAGCAATTCGCTATCGACACCGTGAACTTCAATTATGCTTTGAATACACGCCAAAGCTTCTTCGTATAAACCTTCTTCCTTGAATTTATATAAATCAGCTAAGAAAATATTTCGGAGCGATTTAACAGGGTCTTCAATATTGTGAGCATTTTTTTCAGAGCTATTTTCATCGTTTATAGCAGTTTTTAAATCGCTTTTAGATGTTTTATCTGCATTATTATCAGTTGTTATTGTATCATTTTCGTTATTATCAACAGTATTTTTGGCAAGTTTTGCTTTATCGCTATTGTCATTGCTATTATCATCATTATTGTTATCGGTTATGTTTTGTAAAATGGCTTCTGCTTGAAACCACTTAGGTTGATTTTTTTTCACGGTGAAACCTCCTTAATTTATCATTATCTTTAAAAGGACTTGCTAGCACTAGACCGCTGACTTTAGTAGCCTTGTGCTTTAAAAGGACTTTGGCACAGTTTTTCATTGTAGAACCGGTGGTAAAGATATCATCAACGAGCAGGATATTTTTGCCTTCAATGTATTTAGTTGAGATATTTTCTTTTAAACAAAAGGCGTTTTGCAGATTTAATAGGCGTTCTTCTTGATTTAAATTGAATTGAGATTTTGTCTGTTTAGAGCGAATTAAAATATCGCAGTAATTGAATTTATGTTCTATCGCCCAGTTTTTAAAAATCTTATCCACTTGATTAAAGCCACGCTTTTTCAATTTATTTTGGTGCAGTGGAACAGGAACTACCATATCGAAGGAATTAAATTGCCAATTTTTGTCTAATTCATGTAAAAGCGGTGCAAAGTACAATAATGTCGATAAATTATTTTTGTATTTTAATTCGTGAATTAAGGTGCGAAGTCCTTTATCGTATTTTCCTATGGTAATGATTGGCGAGATATATTTTCGCACCTCTTTATCATACGATAGATTTTTATTACAGCTTATTTCAGCAAAGCAGGACTTGCACCATTGACCTTCACTTTGCGTATAGGCTTTGCAAGAAGGACAGCGAGAGGGAAAGAAAAATTGTGTCATTGCTGAATAGATTGCAGAAATATTTTTTAACAAGATTGACACCACGAGAGCTTTCTATAATTTATATAAACAATATCAAATTAAATTTTCAGTCAAACGTTCTGCTAAAAGTGTATAGCGTTTTTGGGTGCGATTATTTTGCACTGCTGTAAACAGAGCTTTTTTAGAGCCGAGGAGAATTACTTTTTGGCGAGCTCTTGTAACTGCTGTGTACAGTAAATTGCGTTGAAGCATGATATAGTGACTTGTAGATAGCGGAACGATGACGACCTTATATTCACTACCTTGGCTTTTATGCACGCTAGAGGCATACGCTAAAGTGAGCTCATTGAGTTCATTTTTTTCATAGCTCACTGTGCGGTCGGCAAATTCTACCGATAATTTGTCTTTTTCAATTGCAGTTATAAAGCCTATATCGCCATTAAAGACCTTTTTTTGATAATTATTGCGAATGTGCATTATCTTATCGCCTGTGCGAAAAATTTGTGTGCCGATTTTCAGTTCATTCTTTGTCGGACTTTCCGGATTTAATTTTTCTTGCATAAGGCGATTTAAATTTTCTACGCCACATTCTAAGCGGTGCATAGGTGAGAGAATTTGTACATCTTTTAGCACCTCAAAATTTTCTTTTGGCAAAATATCAGTGCACAATTCTAAGATTTTTTTGGTGATGGCAGTATCTTCATCTATTTCATAGAAATTAAAATCATCGTATTGTTGACGAATATCGGGCATTCTGCCTGCGTTTATCGTATGGGCATTTTGAATAATCATGCTCGTCTGTGCTTGGCGGAAAATTTGCGTCAACTTTAGCGAAAAGATTACCTGCGAGCGAATGATATCTTTTAGCACAGAACCTGCACCCACAGCGGGTAGTTGGTCTGTATCGCCGACTAAGATAATGCGACAGCCGTCAGGTACAGCGTTTAAAAAGTGTTGCATCAAAACGATATCGACCATGGAAACTTCGTCTAAAATTATAGCGTCAGCGTCTAATTGGTCATCGTTGTCTTTGGCAAAGCCTAAGATAGCTAAATCATCATCACTTTTTTTATTAGCCTCGAGCAAGCGGTGAATGGTCAAGGCTTGCTTGCCTGTTGTTTCGCTCAACCTTTTAGCAGCTCGTCCTGTAGGAGCAGCTAAACGGATTTTTAATCCTTGAGCGTTTAAAATGGATAAAATACCCTTGATTACAGTTGTTTTACCTGTGCCAGGGCCACCTGTTAAAACTAAAATACCGTGCTTTAAACAAGCTTGAATTGCTTCTTTTTGCTTTTGTGCAAGTTTTAGTTGATTTTCTTTTTCCCAAACTTTGATGAACAAATTTAAATTGTCTTCATTTAGCGGTTCGATAGTCTTTTGCAAGCTCAGTAATCGTGTGGCAACTTTTTTCTCTGCAAAGTAAAGATGTGGTGGATAAATCAAGGTTTCCCCGTCTAAACTTTCGGTGTATAGTGTTTCCTCAGCTAAGCGTTCTTTGATGATGTGGTGAATTAGTAAATTATCCACTTGCAAAATTTTAGCGGATTTTTCGATTAAGATTTTTTCAGGAACACAGCAATGACCGCTGGCAGAAAGTTGCATTAAAGCGTAGTCTATGCCGGAAATAATGCGATTTTTGTCTTCTTTAGCAATACCGAGATTGAAGGCGATTTTATCGGCTGTTAAAAAGCCAATGCCGTCGATATCTTTAATCAAGCGATAGATATCTTTTTGCATGATATCTATGGAAAAAGAGCCGTATTTAGCAAAAATTTTGCCAGCATAAGTGCTAGAAATGCCGTGATTTTCTAGCCATATCATTATTTCAGATAGCTCGCTTTGCTCTGAATAAGACGCTGAGATTTTTTCAACTGTTTTTTTGCCAATGCCGGATACTTCTAAGAGCTTATTTGGCGTTTTGGCGATTATCTCTAATGTTTGTTCGCCGAATTTAGCAACAATGCGTTTAGCCATAGCCGACCCTATGCCTGCTATGGCTCCTGAAGCTAAAAATTTTTCGATTCCAGATACCTCCGAAGGAGCAACAGCTTTAAATGTTGTAGCTTTGAACTGTTGCCCAAATTTATGATGATGTACCCATTCTCCTGTAAGCTCTAGTAATTGTCCCACAAGTGGAGCAATGCCATTTATCGTAACTGTGATTTTGGTCGTGAGCTTTTCAGGAGAAAGTTTTAAAACAGCAAAGCGATTATCTTGGCTGGCAAAAATAATGCTCTCGACTGTTCCGCGAATATTTTCCATAATGAAGTACCTTTCTCAATTAATTTTTAATTTTAAAGTTGTTGCGTTAGTTTTTCCCATTCAGCGTATTTATTTTCGATATCCTGCTCTTTTTGAGCATAGGCTGTAGCGATTTTTTCACTCTCTTTAGGGTCGGCTTGGATAGCAGGGTCATTCATCTGAAACTCTAAAGCTTTTAATTCTGCCTCGTACATTGCAATAGTAGCCTCGCAACGCTGAATCATCATCGTCAATTTATCACTGCTCATAGCTGAAATAGCGTTTGCATTGATTTTGTTTGAGGATTTTTTTTCTTTATTAGTTGTAGTATTAGCAGTATTTGCATTAGAGGCTTGTTTTGCATTTACACTGCTTTGCTTTTTAGTGAGTTCTTCTTGAGCTGATTCTGCCTCTTTTAACATCTCTAATTTTTTTTCATGGTAGTAGCTGTAATTACCATTGTATTCAGTTAAGACGCCATTTTCCAATTCACAGGTGAAGTTTATCACTTTATCGAGAAAATAGCGGTCATGAGATACTACAACAAATGTGCCTGGAAAAGCCATCAGTGCTTCTTCGATTGCCTCTTTTGCAGGGATATCCAAATGGTTTGTCGGTTCATCTAGCACCAAGAAATTTGCCCCTGTGAGCATTAATTTTAACAGAGCTAGGCGAGATTTTTCGCCACCTGATAAATCGCTTACCATTTTGTAGATATCATCGCCTTTAAATAAAAATGCTCCTAGGCAATGACGAGCTTGTTCATCATTTAAACCGAAAGAAGCTAAAATCTCATCAAAAACGGTGTTGGTATCGCTCAAACCTTCGTGTTGCTGAGAGTAATAACCAACTTTTACACGGCTACCGAGTTTTACCTGCCCTGTTGGTGATTCCAATTCACCTAATAAGAGGCGAAGTAATGTCGTTTTACCTGCACCGTTAGGGCCTACTATAGCAACGCCATCGCCTTTTCTAATGAGCAAGGATAGATGTTCAAAAATCTTGTGATTGCCAAAGGCTATGGAAACATCATCTAATTCGGCTACGCGTTGAGCACATTCTTCTGGTTTGTGGAACATGAAGTAATTGAAAGCAGCTTTTTGCGGTGGCAAGATAATGCGTTCTAAACGCTGTAATTGCTTTTCGCGACCGCGAGCTTGTTTTGATTTTATACCTGCTTTGTACTTGCGAATATATTCTTCCGTTTCTTTGATATGCTGTTGCTGTTTAGCAAAAGCTGATTCTAAAGAGGCACGTCGTTCTGCTTTTACTTGCATTGCAGTTGTATAATTGCCGTTGTAGAAAACAGTTGTTTTATTTTCTAGATCGAGAATTTTTGTAGCAACTCTATCTAAGAAAAAGCGGTCATGAGATATGAGAAGTACTCCACCTTTGTAGTTACTTAAAAAGGTTTCGAGCCATTCAATCATAGCGATATCAAGATGGTTTGTAGGCTCGTCTAAGAACAAGAAATCAGGTTCGCGAAGAAGTGCTTTAGCAAGGCAGATTCGAGTTTTTTGTCCGCCAGAAAATAAAGCTGGATTTTTGGTGAAATCTTCATCGCTAAAGCCAAGACCAAAGGCAACTTTGCGAAGGCGACTTTCGTAATCGTAACCGCCTAATTGCTCGAATTTATCTGATATACGAGTGTATTCTTTCATCAAAGATTCTAAGAGATGTGGGTCATCTGTCTGTTCGATTTGCTTTTCTAAAGAAGTCTTTTTTTCATCTAAAGTCAAGATATCAGAAAAGGCAGATAAGAGCTCTTCGTGAAGATTATCATGTGTAAAATCAGATTGTTGTTGCATATAGCCGATTGTATCGACAGGCTCAATGCTGATTTGCCCTTCATCGTATTCTTCAAGACCTAATAAACATTTCATCAAAGTGGATTTACCTGCACCGTTAGGGCCTACAAAGCCTACTTTATCTCCACGAGCAACATCAAAGCTGACGTTGCGAAATAATTCTTCTATGCCAAAGGATTTTCCTAAGTTATTTACACGCAAAATACCCAAGTGACACACTCCTTCAATTTTAAATCTTAATTACGATAATCAAGTCCGATATTTACAGTAGCTTGACCTGTGCTACCGCCTGACATAATTGTACAAGTAAATGGCATTCCATAAAAACAAGAAAGCTCATCTTCATTTGCCATGATAGTAGTTTGTTCACGAGATGAAGTATCACCTGTTTCTACGCTAGAAATTTTAAAACCCTTATGTTTTAAAATATCAGCAACTTCTGCACCTGCTCCATCAATACCGCTAGAGTTGATGACTAAAACGGTGATATCTTCATTTTTAGCTTCTTTTTTTGTGGTTTCTTCACCAGAATTACTAGCGTCTGCCTGCGTTAAGTCATCTGTAGTATTGCCCATTTTTAAACCTTTAGGCAAAGCTTTTTCATAGGAAGCGATGGTCTTTTTTGTATCTTCCATAGCAATGCTATCAAGCGTAACGCCCATATTTTCAGCTATCATTTCGCGTGATTTTGCAATGTCCGGTATCCAATAGCTGATATCTTTAATGTAGGCAGGTTTACCTGGAATCATGCTAGAGGCTAGACCATTTTGTTGAATTGTTTGCAGATTGGAAATCAAGCTAAGCATGGTATCAAGTGGCATATCCGTTTCGATTGCAGAAGATACACTTTTGATTATATCTGGCAGTTTAGGCAGTACAGATGGAGAAATGAGTTCAGCTAGCATAGCTTTCATAAATTTTTGCTGACGGTTAATTCTGCCGATATCGCCTTCGCCATCACGGTAGCGAACGTATTGAATAGCTGTTTTCCCATCCATATGCTGTTTGCCCGCTTGCAAGTCGATGATAAGTCCGCCGTCATCGTCCCAAGGGTCTTCGTAGTACATACGCTTTTCTACATCAATATCTACACCGCCGATGGCGTCGATGATTTTTTCAAAAGCGTGAATATCAATCATCACATAGTAATTGATTGGCACGTTTAAAAAGGATTCTACTGTCTTTTTAGTGAGTTCGTGACCGCCATAAGCATAAGCATGATTTATCTTATCGTAATCATTCTTTTCAATATGTACTAAAGTATCTCGAGGTAAAGAAAGTAACGAGGCTTTTTGCTTATCTTGATTGTAGCTTAAAACCATTAAAGTATCACTGCGACCGATATCATCTACACGCTTATCCACGCCCATAATCATGATATTTATACCCGAATCTTCGTGTAAGGTAACAGTTGGAACATTATCATTTTCTGATTCATCAGATGATGACATAAGATAACAGATAGAGGCAATTAGTGCGATTAAAATTACAACTAGAGCTATTAATCTGTTGTAATTTTTTTTCTTTTTGTAAATTTTTACAGGTGGTAAAGCAGGTTTTGGTGGCTCGTTTTGCTCTCTCCATTCTCTGCTCACCCAAGGAGGGGCGTCTAAAGATACAGAGCCGGTATTTTTATCCTTATCGAGATTATTACTTTTAGAAGTAGCTTTATTGTTTAAAAATTTTTTCAAATGTGTTGGTGAGGTATCATTGTTTTTTCCGTCAGTATTTTTCAATGCAAAAACTCCTATAAAAAGTAAATCAAAATTAGTGAAATAATTAACAAAACTTGTATAGATAGTGCTTAATCAAGTCTTAGTTAGTATATCAAATATAAACTTCATTTTCAAATTACTTTTTATTTAGATACTGTTATTTTTATAAGGATTTAAAGAGGCAAAAAACAGATGAAATTTTGTTTTAGAAAATTTACGATTAGCTAAAAATAAACATGATGAAATGCATTTGCGTTCAAATTATATATGGATAAAATTATTTTTTTGCTTGATTTTTAGGCAATAAACACGTATACTAAACGTAGCAAACAGCTTTTTGTTCTGACGTACAAATCATGTATTCATGGATAAAACGTAGATGAAACGGGTTAGCTTAATTGAATTTTTAAGGAGTTAAAAAAATGGATTTTCAAGACAAAACATTAGTATGCAAAGATTGTGGCAAAGATTTTACTTTCAGTGCAGGAGAACAGGCTTTTTACGCTGAAAAAGGCTTTGAAAATGAACCAGCACGTTGCCATGAATGCCGTGATAAAAGACGTCGTGAACGTGAAGGCGGAAATCAAGAACGTAAAATGTACACTGTAGAATGTGCAGAATGCGGTAAAGAAACACAAGTTCCTTTTGAACCAAAAGGAGATCGTCCAGTTTATTGCCGTGATTGCTTCAATGCTAAACGCAACAAATAAGAACGTGTATAATTCACAGTTTAGTTAATTGGTAAATTATGTCTTAACCGACGATGAGGCTCGGATTTTTCCGAGCCTTTTTGCGATTATGGACGTAGTATAATTTCACTTAATTAAATTATTAAATCAAAAGAGAGGATGAAGTGTAATGACGAAGAAACTATTGACACTTTTGGCTGTTTGTATGTTTGCAATGAGTGCTTTATTTGCAGGTTGTGGTCAGCAGGAAAGCTCCTCCTCTAGCAGTGCAGCAGCTGATGGAGAAAAAGTTTTGCGTGTAGGTACAAATGCCGACTTTGCTCCATTTGAATTCCAAGATGAAAACGGTAGCACAGAATATCAAGGTTTTGATATGGATTTAATCAGAGCTGTAGCTAAAGAAATGGGCTATAAAGCTGACATTCAAAACATAAACTTTGACGGTCTTATCCCTGCAATGGAATCTGGCAATATTGATATTATCGCTGCTGGTATGACAACTAATGAAGAACGCAAAAATCAGGTTGAATTTTCCGACCCATACTATGTAGCAGGTCTTACAATTGTAGTTCCTAATGGTAGCGATATCAAAGGTTTTGCTGACTTAAAAGGTAAAAAAATAGCTGTTCAAATCGGTACAACTAGCCATAAAGAAGCACAGAAAATCGAAGATGCTGAAGTAAAAGCATTAAATAGCTCTGCTGATACATTTATGGAATTAAAAGCAGGTAATGTTGATGCTGTTATCAATGACCTTCCAGTAAATGACTATTACATTCACAAAACAGGTGCTACAGATGTAACTCGCTTAGAAGAAAAACTCACATCTGAAGATTATGCTTTTGCAATGAAAAAAGGTAACACTGAATTGGCAGAAAAAGTTAATACTGCTTTAAAAACACTTAAAGAAAATGGTGAATACGATAAAATCTATGAAAAATGGTTTGGCACAAAACCTGCTAAATAATAGCATTGTAATTTGATTTTATTTTTAGTAACCGATTGGGGCACTGTTTTACAGTGCCCTATTTCTATAGATGAAAATTATATTTAGTTTATGAGATTGTTTAAGATAAGGAGGTTTTATTTTTGAACTTTAGATTTGATTTAGTCATGAATGCAATTCCTTTGTTGATTGAAGGTGCAATTTTTACTGTCGAAATCACAATTTTAAGTGTAGCAATTGGTATTATTATCGGTTTATTCGTTGGGGTTGGACGCATTAGCAAAATTAAAATTATAAAATGGCTTTCTGCTATATATGTTGATTTTCTGCGTGGTACTCCACTACTCGTTCAGATTTTCTTGATTTACTTTGCACTTCCTGTAGTAACAGGTATTAAAATGAATCCTTTTATAGCTGCTATTGCCGCTTGCAGTATTAACAGCGGTGCATACGTTGCAGAGATTTTTCGTGCAGGTATTCAATCTATTGATAATGGTCAAATGGAGGCGGGTCGCTCTTTAGGTCTTTCTTGGATGCAAACTATGAGATATATCATAATTCCACAAGCCTTTAAACGCGTAATTCCACCACTTGGCAATGAGTTTATCGCTCTTTTGAAAGATTCTTCGCTAGTATCTGTAATCGGTTTTGAAGAATTGACTCGTAGAGGTCAGCTTGCCATTGCGAGAACATATGCATCTTTAGAAATTTGGCTATGTGTAGCATTTATATATTTGATAATGACATTATCCATTTCACGTTTTGTTGCATATTTAGAACGGAGGTACAGAGTAGATGATAGAAATTAAAAATTTGCATAAATCCTTTGGTCATGTAGAAGTCTTAAAAGGTGTAGATGTATCCATAGATGAAAAAGAAGTAGTAGTTATCATAGGACCTAGTGGTTCTGGTAAATCAACACTTCTTCGTTGCATGAACTATTTAGAAGAACCTACAAGTGGTGAAATCACTGTAGACAATATGAAGCTCGATAAGCATGCAGATATCAATAAAATCCGTGAAAATATCGGAATGGTATTTCAAAGATTTAATTTATTTCCACATATGACTGTTTTAGAAAATATCATGCTTGCACCTGTAAAGGTTTTGGGCATTAGCAAAGAAGAAGCTAAAAAGACAGCAGAAGATTTACTGCGTCGTGTAGGTTTGAGCGAAAAAGCAAAATCTTATCCAACACAGCTTTCAGGTGGACAACAGCAACGTGTAGCGATTGCTCGTGCGTTGGCTATGCACCCTAAAGTAATGTTATTTGACGAACCTACTTCCGCCCTTGACCCTGAAATGGTTACTGAAGTATTAGATGTTATGAAAAACTTAGCTAAACAGGGCATGACTATGGTTGTTGTAACGCACGAAATGGGATTTGCAAGAGAAGTTGGCGATAGAGTGTTATTTGTCGATGAAGGAAGAATCATCGAACAAGGCACGCCAAAGGATATCTTTGAAAATTCAAAACAAGAGAGAACAAAGTTGTTCTTATCTAAAATTCTTTAAAAAAATTAAAATAGCTCGTTTAGTCAAGGTATTAAACGAGCTATTTTAGATTTTTCGCAATTGACATTATTGCTTTTTTGTGATATAGTTATTAATTACCAGACGTGCGAATTTTATATTGTAAAATTATCGCATAGTATATAAAATATAAGCGAAAAACTATCTGGAGATTATGGAGTTTAGATTGCATAATTTACTTATTTTTAAAATGAAGGGCATTACAAGGGAATATCTTTGGCAACTATAAAGCAAGGTCTTTAAAATAAAAAAGTGCCTTGCCTTTTTGACGTTAATGAGATATTTATACAGGAGCTGTTTGTTTTAGCTATAAGCATGGATAGTTAATTATAAGCTATTAGTATTTATTAATTTTTATTTAGTTACAATTCGGTTTGAGGGGTGAAGATTTTAATGTTCAATCCTGTCGCAGTTGGTAAACGGACTAGGTATAGCTATGCCAAAATCAAAGAGGTTATGGATATGCCTCATCTTCTGGATATCCAGAGAAATTCTTATGATTGGTTTATGAAAGAAGGATTACAGGAGATTTTCCACGATATTTCTCCAATTCAAGGATTTACGGGAAATCTTGTGTTGTCATTTGAGGGTTTTTCTTTAGGAAAACCTAAATATGATATTGATGAATGTAAAGAACGCGATACCACATATTCTGCGCCTTTGCGTGTCAATGTACGCTTGGTTAATAATGATACTGGCGAAGTAAAAGAACAAGAAGTTTTCATGGGTGATTTTCCACTCATGACAGAAACTGGTACATTTATTATCAATGGTGCTGAACGTGTTATCGTAAGTCAGCTCGTTCGTTCGCCAGGTGCTTATTACGGTGAAAATATTGACCCAACAGGTAAGCGTTTATACAATGCTACTGTTATTCCTAACCGTGGTGCATGGATAGAATTTGAAACAGATTTAAACGATGTAGTTTCCGTTCGTTTAGACCGCAATCGCAAATTGCCTGCTACTGTTTTAATTCGTGCTTTAGGTTATGGCACAAACGATGCGATTTTATCTTTGTTTGACAATGATGAACGCATTAGAAATACGATTGACCGTGATAACACAGTAACTAAAGAAGAAGCTTTAGTGGAAATTTACAAAAGACAGCGTCCAGGCGACCCTCCTACTGTAGATAATGCTAAACAGCTTTTAGAACAGCTTTTATTTGACCCTAAACGCTATGATTTAGCAACAGTAGGTCGTTATAAATTAACGAAAAAATTGGGCTGGAAACGTCGTATTTTAGGAAAAAAATTAGCTGAACCTTTAGTAGATAAAGAAACTGGTGAAGTATTAGTTCCTGCTGATGAAGTTATCAAGGCTTCTATGGTCGAAGATATTACAATCGAACAGGAAAATGCTATCTTTGGTGAAGATGAACATGCTATTTTATATGTTAAAGATAAAAACGATAACAGAATTAAAATGATTTGTTCTCGTACTTTGCCATATCAGCATAGAACTATCACTATTAACGATATTATTGCGTCCATTAGCTATTTGTTAAACTTGATGGACGGACATGGACATAAAGACGATATCGACCATTTAGGAAATCGTCGCATTCGTTCTGTCGGTGAATTATTGCAAAACCAATTCCGCATTGGTTTATCCCGTATGGAACGTGTAATTCGTGAACGCATGAATACACAAGATAACGATTTAATCACACCGCAAGCTCTTGTGAATATTCGCCCTGTTGTAGCTGCAATCAAAGAATTCTTTGGTTCTAGCCAGTTATCTCAGTTCATGGATCAACACAATCCACTAAGTGAGCTTACGCATAAACGCCGTTTATCTGCATTAGGCCCTGGTGGTTTGAGCCGTGAACGTGCAGGTTTCGAAGTTCGTGACGTACACAACTCTCACTACGGTCGTATGTGCCCTATTGAAACGCCTGAAGGACCAAACATCGGTCTTATCGGTTCTTTGGCAACATATGCTCGCATTAATGAATTTGGCTTTATGGAAACTCCATACCGCAAAGTCGATAAAGCAAATAAAAAAGTAACAGATGATGTTCGTTACTTGACTGCTGATGAAGAAGACGATTTAGTAATTGCACAGGCCAACGAACCGCTTGATGAAAACAACTGGTTTAAAGCTAGCCGTGTAACTGCTCGTGTTCATGAAGAAACAATGTTAGTTGATGCAGATAGCGTTGACTACATGGACGTTTCGCCAAAACAGATTGTATCCATTGCAACAGCGATGATTCCATTTCTTGAAAATGACGATGCTAACCGTGCTTTAATGGGTGCGAACATGCAACGTCAGGCTGTGCCTTTATTGCGTACACAGGCTCCACTCGTTGGTACTGGTATGGAATACAAAGCAGCTTGTGACTCCGGCGTTATGGTTCTTGCAAAAGAAGCAGGTACAGTAACTCGCGTTACAGCTAATTTTATCGAAGTTCGCTCTGATGCAACAGGCGAAATTGAAAAATATAAATTACAAAAATATTTACGTTCCAACCAAGGAACTTGTATAAACCAAGTGCCTATCGTCTACAAAGGCGACCATGTTGAGGCTAAAGAACCTATTGCTGACGGTCCTGCTACTGACCATGGCGAATTAGCACTCGGTTACAACATCATCGTAGCTTATATGCCTTGGGAAGGCTACAACTACGAAGATGCGATTTTATTGAGTGAAAAATTGGTTAGAGAAGATATCTACACATCTATTCACATTGAAGAATATGAATGCGATGCTCGTGATACTAAACTTGGGCCAGAAGAAATTACACAAGATATTCCAAATGTAGCAGAAGATGCTCTTCGCGACCTCGATGCAGATGGTATCATTCGCATCGGTGCTGAAGTTCGTGCCGGCGATATCCTCGTAGGTAAAGTTACCCCAAAAGGTGAAACTGAACTTACAGCAGAAGAAAGATTACTTCGTGCCATCTTTGGCGAAAAAGCACGTGAAGTGCGTGACACTTCTTTACGTGTACCTCATGGTGAAGCAGGTAAAATTGTTGATGTTAAAATCTTTACTCGTGCAAATAACGATGAATTGCCACCTGGCGTAAATCAGTTGGTTCGCGTTTACATTGCACAAAAACGCAAAATCTCTGTCGGCGATAAAATGGCTGGTCGTCATGGTAACAAAGGGGTTGTATCCCGTGTTATGCGTGAAGAAGATATGCCATTCTTACCAGATGGTACTCCTGTAAATATCGTGTTAAATCCATTAGGCGTGCCTTCACGTATGAATATCGGACAGGTACTTGAAACACATTTAGGTATGGCTGTTCGTGAGCTTGGCTTGCAAATTAAAGCCGGCGACCCTACTGTTGAAGAACGTTTACGCTCTATCGGATACGATTTTGATAAAAATGGTATGCCAAAACCTGACGTTGCAGGTATTCACATTGCTACACCAGTATTTGATGGTGCTAAAGGTAATGAAGTATTTGAAACACTCAAGGCTTCGGGCTTCTCTGATAATGGTAAAACTATCTTATACGATGGACGTACTGGTGAACCATTTGAAAATCCAGTAACTGTTGGTTGCGTGTATATGCTCAAATTGCATCATCTTGTTGATGATAAAATCCATGCACGTTCCACAGGTCCGTACTCTCTCGTAACTCAGCAACCACTCGGTGGTAAAGCTCAGTTCGGTGGTCAGCGTTTCGGGGAAATGGAAGTTTGGGCTCTTGAAGCATATGGTGCAGCTTATACCCTTCAAGAAATCTTAACTGTTAAATCCGATGACGTGGTAGGTCGTGTTAAAACTTATGAGGCTATCGTTAAAGGCGAAAATATTCCAGAACCAGGTGTTCCGGAATCCTTCAAAGTTCTTATTAAAGAATTGCAGAGTATAGGTCTTGATATTAAAGTATTATCTGAAGATGCACAAGAAATCATGATTAATGATGTTGAAGATGATATCAACGAAACTGCAAAAGAATTGGATTTAGATGCTAGTGCAACTAAAGAATCCTACGGACAACCTGTTAATACTGAGGTTTCCGATGAAAATGTAGTGGAAGATGATTATACCTCCGATAGCAGTGAATCTGAAGAAGATAATAGCGATATCATTGCTGATATTGGCTCTGACGAGTTTGATAATTAATTTAGACTTTTATTTTATAGAATGCAAGGCTGAAAATTAGAGAAAGGGAGTGACAGCCCCTTGTTAGATGTAAATAATTTTGATTCAATGCGTATAGGGCTTGCTTCTCCAGCAAAGATTCGTGAATGGTCTTATGGCGAAGTAAAAAAACCAGAAACAATTAACTACCGTACTTTAAAACCAGAACGAGATGGTTTGTTCTGCGAAAGAATTTTTGGACCTACACGTGATTGGGAATGTCATTGTGGTAAATACAAACGTATTCGCTATAAAGGCATTATCTGCGACCGTTGCGGTGTTGAAGTAACACGTGCGAAAGTGCGTCGTGAAAGAATGGGTCATATTGAGCTTGCTGCTCCAGTATCTCATATTTGGTACTTTAAGGGTATTCCAAGCAGAATGGGTCTTATCCTTGATGTTTCCCCTCGCTCTTTGGAAAAAGTATTGTACTTTGCTTCGTATATCGTACTTGACCCAGGTGATACACCTCTTGTTAAAAAACAACTTTTATCTGAAAATGAATACCGTGAATGCTATGACAAATATGGCTCTAATTTCAAAGTAGGCATGGGTGCAGAAGCGGTTAAACAGCTTTTAGATGAATTAGATTTAGATAAAATGAACAAAGAATTGCGTGAAGAACTTCGTACTTCTAGCGGACAGCGTAAAGTTCGTGCTATCCGTCGCTTAGAAGTAGTAGAAGCCTTCCGTAAATCTGGCAATAAACCATCTTGGATGATTATGGATGTTGTTCCGGTAATTCCACCGGAACTTCGCCCAATGGTTCAGCTTGATGGTGGTCGTTTTGCAACTTCTGACTTGAATGATTTATATCGCCGTGTAATCAACCGCAATAATCGTTTAAAACGCTTATTGGATTTAGGGGCACCAGATATCATCGTTCGTAACGAAAAACGTATGCTTCAAGAAGCAGTTGACGCACTCATCGACAATGGCCGTCGTGGCAGAGCTGTAACAGGCCCTGGCAATCGTCCGCTTAAATCTTTGAGCGACATGTTAAAAGGTAAACAAGGTCGTTTTCGTCAGAACCTCCTCGGTAAACGTGTTGACTATTCCGGTCGTTCCGTTATCGTTGTTGGTCCTGAACTTAAACTTCATCAGTGTGGTTTACCAAAAGAAATGGCTTTGGAATTATTCAAACCATTCGTTATGAAAAAACTTGTAAATTCAGGTTTAGCTCATAATATCAAATCTGCAAAACGTATGGTTGAACGTATTCGCCCTGAAGTTTGGGACGTCTTAGAAGAAGTTATCAAAGAACATCCTGTTCTCTTAAACCGTGCACCGACCCTTCACCGCTTAGGTATTCAGGCATTTGAACCTGTGCTTACAGAAGGTCGTGCCTTGAAACTTCACCCACTCGCATGTACAGCTTACAATGCTGACTTTGACGGTGACCAGATGGCGATTCACCTTCCACTTTCTGCAGAAGCTCAGGCAGAAGCTCGCATTTTAATGCTTGCAGCTAATCACATCTTAGCACCAAAAGACGGTGGGCCAATCATCGTTCCTACACAGGATATGGTACTTGGTTCTTACTACCTCACTATTTTGCGTCCAGGTGCTAAAGGTGAAGGCAAAGTGTTCACTGGTATTAATGAAGCTATTTTGGCTCATCAACACGGTGAACTTGGACTTCAAGCACTTATTCAAGTTCGTTTGCAAGACCATGGCTTAGTAAAAACTACACTCGGTCGTATGATTTTCAATGAAATCTTACCACCTGAAATTCGTGATTATTATAAAGTAACTCCTGTTTCTTTAGAAGCTAATACACCAGAAGCTCGTGAAGCTTTAGTTAAAGGCTTAAAAGGCAAGAAAATGGCTGAACCTATCGTTGATAGCGAAGGTAGAGAAATCGTTCCGGCAGATACTGCTGTTGACGGTGCAGGAATTAAAGCTATCTTGGCAAGTGATGCTAAATCTGCAATCTTGCACGGCGGTAAAGATGGTCAGTGGTACCTTGGCTATAAAACAGGTAAAAAAGAACTTGGTAAACTCGTTGCTAGATGTTTTGATACTTTTGGTGGCTCTAAGACTGCTGAAGTTATCGATAACGTTAAAAACTTAGGTTACCATTACGCTTGCTTAGCCGGTATGACAGTTGCTATCTCCGATATCATTGTTCCACCAGAAAAGAAAGAAATCTTAGCTGCTACTGAAAAAGTAGTAAACCGTGTAGAACGTGACTACAATCGTGGTCTTATCACAGAAGATGAACGCTATAAGAAAGTTGTAAAACTTTGGTCTGATGCTACAGATGAAGTAGCAGACGCAATGATGGATAACATGAGCACCTTTAACAACATCTTCATGATGGCTGACTCCGGTGCCCGTGGTAATAGACAGCAAATGCGTCAGCTTGCAGGTATGCGTGGTCTTATGGCTGACCCATCTGGTAAAATCATCGACTTACCAATCAAAGCCAACTTCCGTGAAGGTCTTACAGTGTCTGATTACTTTATTTCCTCTCATGGTGCTCGTAAAGGTCTTGCCGATACAGCTCTTAGAACAGCCGATTCTGGTTACCTTACTCGTCGTCTTGTTGACGTTGCACAAGATGTTATCGTTCGTGAAGAAGACTGCGACGTTGTAGGTATTAATCTTGTTCGTGAACGTGCAAAATTAGCTACTTCTTCTATGGACGCAATCAAAGAATTGGGCGACAGCTTAAAAGGACGCTTACTTGCAAATGATGTAGTAAGTCCTGAAACAGGTGAAATTTTATTCACTGCTGATACAACATTAGACGAAGAAGCTCTTAATACTATTGGCGAAAATGGTGTTAGCGAAATCGTGCTTAAAGGTTCTGCTATCTATGAAGGTCTTAACTCTTTATCTACAGAAGTTATTTCTCTTGGTGCTCCTGAAGAACACGTTCGTCAAACTATTAAAAAATCCATGATGCACGAAATGTGCGGTAAAAATACAACTGATGCTGTTTACAATAGTGCAGGCGAAGAAATTGTTCCGGCGAATACTCCACTTACAGAAGAATATATTGAAGCAGTATTAAATAGCGATGCTAAAGAAGTTAAAGTTCGCAACAACAATGTTCGTGGTATCGAAGTTGAAGCAATCAAAGAAGGTTCAGGTATCATCGAATCATTGAAAGACCGTATCGTAGGTCGTGTATTGGCTGAAGATATTGTCGACCCTGCTACAGGCGAAAAAATTGCTTCTCTCAACGAAACTGTTACATCTGACCTTGCAGATGCTATTTGCAAAGTTAGAGAAAGAGTTTCTATTCGTAGCGTACTCACTTGTAAATCTCAGCTCGGTGTTTGTATTAAATGTTATGGACAAGACCTTGCTACAGCAAGTCAAGTTGAAGTCGGCGAAGCAGTTGGTATCATCGCTGCACAATCCATCGGTGAACCTGGTACACAGCTCACAATGCGTACTTTCCACTCTGGTGGGGTAGCATCTGATGAAGATATTACACAGGGTCTTCCACGTGTAGAAGAATTGTTTGAAGCAAGAAAACCAAAACATCACGCTATCATCGCTGAAATCGAAGGTGATGTATTCATCTCCGAAGAAAACGAAATGCGTGTAGTAACAATTACACCTAGCGAAGGCGAATCTAGAGAATATTTAATTCCATATGGTTCTCGTCTTATCGTTAAAAATGGTAGCAGAATTAAACCTGGCGACAAACTTACTGAAGGCTCTATCAACCCACATGATATCTTGCGTATTTGCGGTTTACGTGAAACACAACGCTATCTTGTATACGAAGTGCAGAAAGTATATAAATCTCAAGGTGTTGGTATCAACGATAAACATATTGAAGTTATGGTTCGTCAAATGCTTCATAAAGTTAAAATCGAAGATTCCGGCGATACAGATTTCCTCCCAGGTGAATATATCGACATTAATAGCTTTGAATCTGCAAATGCGAAAGCTATCGAAGATGGTGGTTTGCCAGCGGTTGCTCGTCCTATCCTCTTGGGTATCACTAAAGCTTCCTTGGCTACAGACTCCTTCTTATCCGCAGCTTCCTTCCAGGAAACAACTCGTGTGTTGACTGACGCAGCAATCAAAGGTAAAGTAGACCCATTAATCGGTCTTAAAGAAAATGTTATCATCGGTAAACTCATTCCAGCAGGTACTGGCATGAGCCGTTATCGCAACATCAATATCATTCCATTAGATGAAACAGATAAAGAAACTGTTGAAATTGAAGAAGATATTGCTGTTGAATAAATATAATTTATGATTTTAAAGGCTAAACATTCTATTTTAGGGTGTTTAGCCTTTTTACATTTACAAAAAGAAAAGTATCAGTAGACATAGTAAATACTTTACCAAATGTTCTAGTTTAGCTATATTGATTATGTAATGTAGCTACCTTTATAATATAAGTAAAGTTAATTTTATCGGAAAAAGAAGAAAGGTGGAAAAAGTATGACTATTTATAAAGAAACTATAAAATTGGTTTCTCATGGAGAAACTCCAAGTTTTTTTGACATTACGCCACAGGTAAAAAAAGCTATTACCAATAGCAATATTAAAAATGGAATATGTACTGTTATTTCGCCACATACAACTTGTGCTGTATTTTTTGAAGAATTTGTACATGATTATACTAAAGCTGGAGATGAGTTTTTGCAGGCAGATTTAAATGATATATTACAAAAATTAATTCCTGATAATATATCAGAGGGTCAATATAGATATCCTGGAAAAAAACATTATGAAGCAGTTGCTTCTTGGTCTGATGCAGAAAGCTATTTGCCAAATGGTGATAGAACAGCACTTTTAAATTGTGATGCTCATTTAAAAGCAACTTTGATTGGTTCCAGTGAAACTTTTGAAGTTGATGATGGAAAATTAGGTGTGGGAACTACAGGTTATGTGTATTTTGTAGATTTTGATAGAACTCGTTCACGTACTCGTAAATGTAAAATAATTATTATGGGTGAATAAATTTATAAAATATATGGAGGTGAATGAGATGATTATATCATCTAAAGAATTATTAAAAACAGCTAAAGAAGAGCATTTTGCTGTACCATCAGCTAATTTTGTTGACCAATTATCTGCCAGAGCACATATTGAAGTTGCAGAAGAATTAAATTTACCACTTATTTTATCTTTTGCACAAGTTCATACAGCGTATCAAACATTAGAAGAAGCAACAGAAATTGGAAAATATTTTGCTAAAAAAGCCAAAGTTCCTGTAGTACTTCATTTAGATCATGGAGTAGATTTTGGTTTTATTCAAAAAGCTGTAAATTTAGGTTTTACTTCTGTGATGATTGATGCATCAAGCGAATCTTTGGAAAATAATATAAAAATTACTAAAGAAGTAGTGGATTTTGCTCATGCACATGATGTTTGTGTAGAAGCTGAAATTGGTCATGTAGGAACTGGTATCAGCGTAGATAGTTTAAGTGAAGCAAAGTCAATTTATACTTCTGTAAAAGAGGCTGTTACATTAACGAAAGAAACAAATTTAGATTCTTTAGCAGTGTCTATTGGTACATCACATGGTAGTTATAAAGGAACTCCTGTACTTAATTTTACTAGATTAAAAGAGTTAGCTGAAAATGTTGAAGTTCCGCTTGTACTACATGGTGGCTCATCTTCTGGTGATGAAAATTTAGAAAGATGTGCATTAGGTGGCATTGCAAAGATAAATATTTATACTGATTTTATTTTAGATGCGTATAAAAATTTACAGGAAAAAGGAATTGATACAGCTAGAGATTATTTTGGTTTGAAAGAAATATTGAAAAATGGCATGAAAAATACTTTAGCTAGATATTATAAGGTATTTCATACTCAAAATATATAATTTTATAAGGAGGTTTTTTGATGAAGAAGATAAGAACACCATTTTTTATGGTAAATCCAAAATCTTATTTGTATGGAGAGCGTTTATTAAAATTGGCTTTGGCTACTGATGAATTTGCTAAAGACAAGGATTTTGATGTATTTTTTACAGCACCATTTGTTGATTTGCGAATGATTGCAGAAAATACAACTAATTTAATTGTTACAGCACAACATATGGATAGTTTAAAGGCAGGCAGAGGTATGGGCTATATTGTATCAGAAGCATTAGCAGAAGCTGGTGTAAGAGCAGTATTCTTAAATCATGCAGAACATTCATTAAAATTAGCAGAATTGGTAAAAATTGTTGAACGTGCTAAAGAAAATGATATTTATACTGTTGTATGTGCAGATTCGGTTAAAGAAGCACAAGCTATTGCCATGTTAAAACCTGATATTTTGCTTTGTGAACCTACAGAGCTTATTGGTACTGGAAGTGTAAGTGATAAGTCTTATATTGAGGCTACAAATAATGCTATTAGAAAAGTAGATTCTGATATTTTAGTTATGCAAGCTGCTGGAATTAGCACAGGAAAAGATGTTTACGATACAATTATAAGTGGAGCAGATGGAACAGGTTGTACAAGTGGTATTGTATGTGCTAAAGACCCAGAAGCTATGGTAAAGGAAATGTTAGATGCTATAGAAAAAGCTATAAAAGATAAGTAAATTAGCAATAAATGTATCAATATTTTATAAAAATATGAATACCTAACAATAAGGGTATTTATATTTTTGAAAATAAATATCAGAAAAATTTGAATCAACATTTTAAATAGTAAATTAAATACAAAGGAGCGAGCAAAATGGATTTTATTGCATTGTTAGCGAATGGTTTTATCGAGTTGTTTAAAGCAGGTGCAACTACTTTTATTGGCTGGGTAACAGGAATTATTCCTCTTGTTGTTGTGTTGATGACAGCTGTAAGTGCTTTGATAAAATTAATCGGTGAAGAACGCGTTTATGATGTGGCTCAAAAGCTTACTAAGTATACTATAACACGTTATACCATTGTGCCGGTACTTGCTGTAATTTTCTTAGCAAATCCAATGTGCTATACATTTGGTCGCTTTGTCGAAGAAAAATATAAACCAGCTTTTTATGATTCAGCTGTTAGCTTTGTTCATCCTGTAACAGGATTATTTCCGCATGCAAATGGTGGTGAATTATTTGTCTATATGGGGATTGCTTCTGGAATAACCACACTTGGATTGCCTCTTGGTGATTTAGCAGTACGTTATTTTATCGTTGGTGTAATAGTTATCTTGATTAGAGGTATTGTAACAGAGAAGATTTATGCTCGAATGATAGATAAATAAAACCCTAATATGATATAGATACATTTATAAACGTATTGAACAATTGTATCTAATCAAAATTACTTTTACATTTGTTCTACTTAAATAGTATTGAAAAAGTGTCTATTTCATTGTATCATAATTACAGAAGATAAATGTGAAATATATGTTAATAAAAAAAATTCTATTTATTTGGAATAGGTGTATAGATGAAAAAAATAATTGATGATATAAGACTGATATACAAATGTTGCAGTCTGTATTATGAAGACAATATGAGTCAACAGGAGATTTCAGAGGTTTTACAAATTTCTCGTCCATCTGTTGCTAGAATGATAAAAAGTGGCAGAACAAGCGGAATTGTAAAAATTGAAATTAAAAATCCAGATAATATGATGTTCGCTGATATGGAAAGAGAGCTTGAAAAGAAGTTTGGCTTAGAGGAAGTAATTATAGCTGCTTCAAGCAATAATGACATAGATAGCGAAGTAATAAATGAAAATCTAGCACAAGAAACGATAAAATTCTTGAGTAGAATCATTGAAGATAGAGAGTATGTCGGAGTTACTATGGGAATGACACTTCGCAATTTGACTCGTATAAGTAAAAATAATATAGAAAAATTGAGATGTACTTTTGTTCCGATTGTTGGTGGAATTGGCGAAAGCAGATATGATATTCATTCTAATTATATAGCAATGGCTTTTGCCAATTTATTCAAAGCTGATTGTCTACAATTTTTTGCGCCATTGGTTTTTTCAAAACAAAGTTTATTGCATAACTTTTTACAAGAAGAATCCATGCAGGGAATTTTAAAGAGTTTCAATAAGATAACGACAGTCATCATGGGTATTGGGATACCAAATAGAGCACATTCTACTATTTTAAAAGCTGGTTATATAAATGAAGAATTATTTGATGATTTTGTAGCTGATGGAGTTGTAGGAGATATTGCCTTACAATTTTTTGATAAAGATGGTAGTATTGAAAAATTCAATAGCTTTAATAAATTAGTATCCGGTATGCCGATTGATAAGCTCAAAAAAGTAAGAAGAAGAATTGGTGTAGCTACAGGTAAATTGAAAGCAGAATCTGTAGTTGGTGCTATCAAAGGTGGCTTTGTAAATATCTTGATAGTTGATTCTGATTGTGCTAAGGCACTATTAGACTATAAGGAATGATGATTATGGATTTTACAGCATTATTTATATGTTTAATGGTTTTTATGGTTATTCAAGCACTAGGTACATATGTACAAGTTCAGCAGTATAAAAAGGCAGTTCGCCGTTTGCACAAAAGAGGAAATATTGGAATTGGTAGTAAGCGTTCAAAACTAAAGAATAATATTGTAATTATTGCTTGTAATAATGAAGGTACAATAGTAGACAGTGAAATAATGGAAGGTTTAACAGTGTTTACCAAGTTTAGAAAATGTCCAGATATTGTAGGGAAAAATATCTTTTTGCTAAAAGAAGAATATGAGAGTTTGCCAAAAAAAGAGCAAAAAAGATATAGGGGTCATCTACAAGCAGTTGAAGCATTATGCAATAGGCTTGGAAATGCTGAAGTGTAAATAAATATTTTTAGGAGGAATGAAGGTATGGAATTAATTGCAGGTTTGGCAAACGGTTTTATTGAGTTATTTAAAGCAGGAGCAGCTACTTTTATAAGTTGGGTAGCAGGTATTATACCTTTAGTTGTAGTTTTGATGACAGCCGTAAGTGCTTTAATTAAGTTAATCGGGGAAGATAAAGTTTATAAAGTAGCAGGCACATTAACAAAGAACGTTTTTACAAGATACACAATTTTGCCAGTTATTTCGGTATTATTCTTAGCAAATCCAATGTGTTATACCTTTGGTAGATTTGTAGAAGAAAAACATAAACCAAGTTTTTACGATTCTACAGTCAGTTTTCTTCATCCTGTAACAGGATTATTTCCTCATGCAAATGGCGGAGAATTGTTTGTTTATATGGGAATTGCAACAGGAATAACTACACTTGGATTACCTCTTGGTGATTTAGCTGTAAGATATTTTATCGTAGGTATAATTGTAATCTTTATTCGTGGTGTTGTTACTGAAAAAATATTTGCAATAATGAAAGCAAGAAATTAAATTATATTGATTTTGAGGAGGCAAATCCTATGTATAGAGCGATAACAATTACAAAAGGTAGTGCAGGTTGGGGCGGTCCTATCACTATAATGCCTACAGAAAAATGTCATAAAGTTATCAGTGTAACAGGTGGAGGTATTCATCCAGTTGCACAAAAAATTGCTGAAATGACTGGTGCAGAAGCTATTGATGGTTTTTCTACAGGTGTTCCTGATGAAGAAGTTATGATTGCTGTCGTAGATTGTGGTGGTACTGCACGTTGTGGTGTCTATCCAAAAAAGAAAATTTTTACAGTAAATTTAACTGCTGTTGGTAAATCCGGCCCTCTTGCAAAATTTATTACAGAAGATTTATATGTTTCTGACGTAACAGAGAGTTGTCTTAAATTTGCAGATGAAAATGCTAAAATTAGTGTAAAAGAAAGTTCTTCGGCTAGTCAAAATACATCTTATAATGATAAAGCACCAAAAACAAAAGCGCAAGCAAGAGCAGAACTTGCTCAAATGAATGCAGGCAAGAAAAAGAATATTATAACTAGAATGGGTATAGGTGTTGGTGCGATAGTTAATAAATTCTATCAAGCTGGTCGTGAAACAATTGATATGGTAATTAAAAATATTTTACCATTCATGGCCTTTGTTAGTATGATTTTAGGTATTATCAGTGCTTCTGGTATTGGTGATATTATAGCTAATACAATTTCACCTCTTGCAAGTACACTTCCGGGTATGGTTGTGATTTCAGTAATCTGTGCATTGCCATTTATTTCTCCGGTATTAGGCCCTGGTGCAGTAATTGCTCAAGTAGTAGGTAGTTTACTTGGTGTGCAGATTGGTTTAGGAAATATTCCTCCACAGTATGCACTTCCAGCTTTATTTGCTATCAATGCTCAAGTTGGTGCTGACTTTGTTCCTGTTGGACTTAGTTTAGGTGAAGCAGAACCGGAAACTATTGAACTTGGTGTACCTGCTGTTTTGTATTCAAGACTTATAACAGGACCACTTTCTGTAGTAATTGCATATGTATTTAGCATTGGTTTATATTCATAATTGATGTGAATATTATAGGATAATTGATATAAAGAAGGTTGTTTAAGATGAAATATAGTTCAAAAATAACAGGTTGGGGTAGTGAAGCAAAAGCTTTTTTAGGTGAATTAAATTATGTAATTTTATTCAATGATAATGCTCCTTCAGAACTTGCTGAAATCTCAATATTACATTCAGTAAGTGAACTAAAAGGTGAAATTAAAGTAGGAGATACATTTATTATTGCCGATAAAGTATTTGATGTTACAGCTGTTGGCGATGAAGCTCAAAAAACTTTTAAGGAATTAGGTCATGCTACAATTAATTTTGCAGGTAGAAATGTTCCAGATTTACCAGGTCATATTATGCTAAAAGGTGATGAAGCATTAACTGAAGATGATATTGTAGAAGGCGCTAAAATAGAAATATATTAATAGCTATATTGTTAGTTTTCTACTAATATAATATAAATTTTAAAGAAGTATAGAATTTAATTAATGGGGTGTGAATTAAAATGTTAAATATGGATCAAAAACTTTTAAAACGTGAACAAGAAGGTAAAATTATCCGTACAGGTATCGTTGGTGCAGGTCAGATGGGTAGAGGTATGGTAACTCAGATGGCTATAATGAAAGGCATTTCTCCATCTATCGTAGCTGATATCAAAATTGAAAATGTAATTAATGCATTCCATTATGCAGGCATTAGTGATGAACAGATTGCTATTGCAAAAACTTTAGAAGATGCAAATAAATACATGGAAATGGGCAAATTTGTAGCAACAGATAATGCAGATTTAATTTCTCAAGCAAATTTAGTTGAATGTGCTATCGATGTTACAGGTGTTCCTGAAATCGGTGTAAAAATAGCTATTGATGCTATGAATAATCATAAACATGTAGTAATGATGGACGTAGAAACAGATGTTGTAATCGGTTCTTATTTGAAAAAATTAGGTGATAAAAACGGTGTTATCTATACAGGTTCTGCAGGTGATGAACCTGGTGCTGTTATGGAACTTTATTCCTTTGCTAAAGCTATGGGCATGGAAGTAAAAGTAATGGGTAAAGGTAAAAATAATAAACTTGATTATGACTGCAACCCTGATACTGTTTTAGAAGAGGCAACTCGCCGTAAAATGAGCCCTAGAATGCTTTGTGCATTTAAAGATGGTACAAAAACAATGGTAGAAATGACTGCTATGTCCAATGCAACAGGTCTTGTTCCAGATGTAATCGGTGGTCATGGTCCTAGTGCTTCTCCTGCTGAACGTTGTAAGGAATTAAATCAAATCTTTAAATTAAAAGAAGATGGCGGTATTTTAAGCAAACATGGTGTAGTTGAATATGTAAATGGTATTGCACCTGGTGTATTTGTAACAGTTGCTACTGAAAATGAAGAAATTGCTTACCAAATGCAATATCATAGCATGGGTCCTGGCCCACTTTGGACTTTATATCGTCCTTACCATTTATGCAATCTTGAAACTCCACTTACAGTGGCTAAAGCTGTTATTGATAAAGAACCAACAATTATTCCTATTGATGGGCCTGTTAGTGAATGTATCACTGTTGCAAAACGTGATTTAAAAGCTGGCGAATATATTGATGGCATCGGTGGCTATACAACATATGGTTCTATTGCTACTGCTAAAGAAACATATGAAAAAGGTTATGTACTTTATGGTTTAGTAAATAAAAAAGCTCGTATGCTAAAAGATGCTAAAAAAGGTCAGCTCTTAACACTTGATATGGTAGAACTTGATACAAGCACTCAACTTTATCACGTTCGTAAAGAACAAGATGCAATGTATGGTAGAAAATAAAAAAATATACTTATCAAAAATAAATTTTAATAAGTATAAAATAAGAAATATATAAATAAAATAATCCCACCAATAATATACTATATAGAGCATATTAAAACAAGATAAATTGAGATAGATATAGGGTCTTTGCTACGATTGTAATGTAAATCTGAGTATAATTGTAGCATAGACTCTATATTTTTATAAACATAATCCTTTAATAAAAGATTTTCCTAAAATACTATAAGTTCTTATTGAAAAATTTCTAAATATACATTATAATAATTGTGTTTGATTTGATTAGTTGTATTTTGGTTTAAAAAGTTGTAATACAACATTTAGAGAAAAAATTACTAATTAGATAACAATGCTAATTAGCGTAATTTCTAATATATAAATAAAAAGGGGTAGTAAAAAATGACAGATATGCAAAACATTGATACTTTATCCGTTAATGCTATTCGTGTTTTATCCGCAGATGAAATACAGAAAGCTAATTCCGGACATCCAGGACTTCCACTTGGTTGTGCACCAATTGCTTATGAACTTTGGGGCAAACATATGGTACACAATCCTAAAAACCCTAAATGGTCAAATCGTGACCGCTTTATCTTATCTGGTGGTCATGGTTCTTCAATGCTTTATGCTTTACTTCATTTGTTTGGTTATGGTTTAACTATTGAAGACCTCAAAAATTTCCGTCAAGATAATTCTTTAACTCCAGGCCATCCTGAATACGGTCATACTGTAGGTGTTGAAGCTACAACTGGCCCACTTGGTGCAGGTATGGGTATGGCTGTTGGTATGGCTATGGCTGAAGCTCATTTAGCTGCTACATTTAATAAACCTGATTTCCCTGTTGTTGACCATTATACTTATGTACTCGGTGGCGACGGCTGTATGATGGAAGGTATTTCCTCTGAAGCCTTCTCTTTAGCAGGCACATTAGGTCTTAGCAAATTAATTGTTTTCTACGATAGCAATAAAATTTCTATCGAAGGCAATACTGACATCGCTTTCACTGAAGATGTACAAAAACGCATGGAAGCATTTGGTTTCCAGACTATTACAGTTGAAGATGGCAACGATTTAGAAGCTATTGGCAAAGCTATTGAAGAAGCTAAAGCAGATAAAACTCGCCCTTCTTTCATTACTGTTAAAACTCAAATCGGTTACGGTTGTCCGGCAAAACAAGGTAAAGCCTCCGCTCATGGCGAACCTTTAGGCGTAGACAATGTAAAAGCTATGAAAGAATTCTTGCAGTGGCCAAGTCAAGAAGATTTCTTCGTTCCACAAGAAGTTTATGACAACTACAACAAATTAATCGCTCAAGGTCAAGTTGCAGAAGATGCTTGGAATAAATTATTTGCTGATTACTGCGAAAAATATCCTGAAATGAAAGCTCTTTGGGATAAATTCAATAACGGTGTAGATGCAAAAGCTCTATTAGAAGATGAAGAATTCTGGGCTTATGAAGACAAACCTGTAGCAACTCGTGCTCTTTCCGGTACAATGATTAATCGCTTGAAAGATAGACTTCCAAACCTCTTTGGTGGTAGTGCTGACCTTGCACCTTCCAACAAAACACATATGAATGATGTTGGCGACTTCTCCAAAGAAGATTATCTCGGTAGAAATCTTCACTTTGGCGTTCGTGAATTTGCTATGACTGCAATCGTAAATGGTATTAATTTGCATGGCGGTCTTATCTCTTACGGTGCAACTTTCTTCGTATTTAGCGATTACACAAAACCAATGCTTCGCTTAGCTTCTTTGATGAACTTGCCTACAGTTATGGTATTTACTCATGATAGTATCGGCGTTGGTGAAGATGGTCCTACACATGAACCTGTTGAACAGTATGCAATGCTTCGCTCTTTGCCTAACTACAATTTGTTCCGCCCTGCTGATGCTACAGAAACTGCTGCTGGTTGGTATTTAGCTGTTACTAGCAAAACTACTCCAACAGGCTTAGTATTAACTCGTCAGAACTTGCCACAGCTCGCAGGTAGCTCTAAAGAAGCGTTAAAAGGTGGCTATGTAATCGAAGATTCTACCAAAGAAACTCCAGATGCAATCATCATCGCTAGTGGCTCTGAAGTATCTTTAGCTTTAGACGCTAAAGCTAAGCTCGCTGAAGAAAATGTTGATGTTCGCGTTGTAAGTATGCCTTGCCTTGATTTATTTGAACAGCAGAGTGCTGAATACAAAGAATCTGTACTTCCAAAAGCTATTCGTGCTAGAGTTGCTGTTGAAGCAGGCACTGACTTTGGTTGGGGCAAATACGTTGGCTTAGATGGTGCAGTTGTAACTATGCATGGCTTTGGTGCTTCCGCTCCTGCAGGTCAGCTCTTCAAAAAATTTGGCTTTACTGTAGAAAATGTAGTAGTTACTGTTAAATCCGTTCTTTAATTTCTATAATTTATCATAAAAAAACCGCAACTATGAAATTCGTAGTTGCGGTTTTTGTTTATATTAATTAGAACAAACCTGTAATTTTTCCGTTGATGTCGATATCCATATTTTCAGCTGCTGGTTTTTTAGGCAAGCCTGGCATAGTGAGAACATTACCTGTGAGTGCTACGATAAAGCCTGCACCTGCATTTATGCGAAGTTCGCGAACCGTGATAGCAAAATCAGTTGGAGCACCGAGTTTTGTTGGGTCATCACTTAATGAATACTGTGTTTTTGCCATGCAAATTGGCATTTTATCTAGGTTAGAAGCTTCAAGCTCAGCAATCATTTTTTCTACAGCTGGAGTGTAATTTACTTTATTTGCACTGTAGATTTTAGTTGCGATAGCGTTAATTTTTTCTTTGATAGAATCGCCTTCATCGTACATGAATTTAAAGTTAGAAGGTTTTTCAGTAGCTTCGATAACTTTGTTAGCAAGGTCTATTGCCCCTTCGCCACCTTTTGCCCAAGCTTCAGAAATGCTTACAGAAGCACCCATGGATTGGCAAAGAGCTTTTAATTCTTCAAGTTCGGCTTGTGTATCTGTTGGGAAGGCATTGATAGCAACGACAGCTGGTAAGCCGAATTTTTGGATGTTTTCAATGTGTTTAGCAAGGTTGCTTAAACCTTTTTTGAGTGCTGTTAAATCCTCGTGGTCAAGTTCATTTTTTGCAAGCCCGCCATGCATTTTTAAGGCACGAATAGTAGCTACGATGACAACTGCATCAGGTTTAAAGCCTGTGAATCTGCATTTGATATCGAGGAATTTTTCAGCTCCTAAATCTGCACCAAAGCCTGCTTCGGTAATAGTGTAGTCAGAGAGTTTTAAAGCGTATTTAGTAGCCATTACGCTGTTGCAACCGTGTGCGATATTAGCAAAAGGTCCGCCGTGAATGAGGGCAGGAGTACCTTCTAATGTCTGCACGAGATTTGGTTTGATTGCGTCTTTAAATAATAAGGTTAAAGCACCTGTAACCTTTAATTCTTCAGCACGAACAGGTCGACCTTGTCTTGTGTAGCCAATGATGATATTGCCAAGGCGTTTTTTCATATCTTCAAGGTCGGAAGTTAGGCATAAAATAGCCATCATTTCAGAGGCAACGGTGATATCAAAGCCTGTTTCACGAGGAACGCCATGAGCTTTGCCACCCATACCGCATACGATATTACGCAAGGCTCTATCGTTTAAATCTACAACGCGTTTCCAAGTGATGCGACGCACATCTAAATCTAGTTCATTGCCTTGCTGTAAGTGATTGTCGATTACTGCTGATAAGAGATTGTGTGCTGTAGTGATTGCGTGAAAATCTCCGGTAAAGTGCAAGTTGATATCTTCCATGGGAACAACTTGTGCATAGCCACCGCCTGCTGCACCGCCTTTTAACCCAAAGCAAGGGCCAAGAGATGGCTCGCGAAGTGCGATTGTAGTTTTATGTCCAAGTTTATGAAGGGCATCGCCTAAACCAATGCTTGTGGTAGTTTTGCCTTCGCCTGCTGGAGTTGGATTTATAGCTGTAACTAAAACGAGTTTGCCGTTTGGTCTATTTTTTAATTCATTCCAGCTATCTAAAGAGATTTTTGCTTTATATTTTCCGTATAATTCGAGGTCATCTTCTGAGATATTGAGGTGTTTGGCAATTTGAGTGATAGGTTGCATGGTAGCTTCTTGTGCAATTTGAACATCTGTTTTCATTGAGAAATTCCTCCATAAATTTGTTTTAATTTTCTTGCTCAAACATAAAAAAACGTCTGAGCATATCGTTTAAATATATGCCCAGACGGTCGACTCTTAAATATAGCATATAGTTCACGTGGTCAATTCCACTTTTAAATCCGTCAGTCCTATACGCTTTTATAAAATTGAATAACCTTATTATAACAAAGTAGTTTGTTATGTCAAGTCATATTATTAATAATCTAATTTTGTGATTTGCATTTTAGCTGCATGAACGGTATTTTGCATGAGCATGGCAATTGTCAAAAGTCCTACACCACCTGGTACAGGGGTTATAGCTCCTGCTACCTTTACTGCATTTTCAAAATCAACATCGCCAACTAATTTTTTAGGAGCAATGCGATTTATGCCAACGTCGATTACGGTAGCACCTTCTTTAATCATATCTGCTGTAATAAAATGAGGTTTGCCTACAGCAGCTACGAGAATATCTGCACTTTTACAAATTTCTTTAAGATTTTTGGTATGGGAGTGGCAAATGGTAACTGTAGCATTTTTAGCTAAAAGTAGCTGTGCCATTGGTTTGCCAACGATATTGCTACGACCTACGATAACAGTATTAGCTCCGTCGATATTGATGTTAGCTGATTCAAGCATTTTTAAACAGCCATAAGGGGTGCAAGGAATCATGCACTCTTGACCGGTCATCAATCTGCCCACATTTACAGGGTGAAAACCATCTACATCTTTTACAGGAACGATAGCGTCTAAAATATCTGTTTCATGCTTAGCTATTGCTTTTGGAAGTGGAAGTTGTACTAAGATACCATGAATTTCACGGCGATAGTTTAATTCATCAATCTTTTTGATTAATTCATCTTTAGTCGTATCTTCTGGCAGACGAATTACTTCAGAGTAAATGCCTAATTCTTCACAAGTGCGATGTTTATTTCTCACATATACTTGAGAAGCGGGATTTTCGCCAACGATGATGACAGCAAGTCCCGGAACGATATTGTATTTTTCTTTTAAAAGCTCAACTTCGCGTTTTGCTTCTTCTTTAAATTTTGTGGCAAAAACTTTGCCTGATAAAATTTGTGCATCCAATCTTTGCACCTCCATAGATTAAATTAATTTAATATCGCAATTAGCGTGAAGATAAAAATTGCGATAGCTACGATTCCATTTCGCATAAAATAAACTTGTGTTAAGCGAGAAAAATCTTGCGGTGAAATTATGCTGTGCTGATAAATCAGCGTGATGATAGCGATAACTACACCTGCATAATAGATATAGTGCAAATCAAAATAAATTCCTGTCAAGATAAAGCATAAAATTGATACAGCGTGTAAAATGGCAGCAATGCGATGAGCATTTGCTACGCCAAATTGCGTTGCTAGCGAATGAAGTCTATGTTCAATATCGAATTTGTAATCTTGACTGCCGTAGATAGCGTCAAAACTGCCAATCCAAAGGCAAACTCCGGCAGACAAAAAGATGATACCAAGAGGAAGTGTTCCCGTAACGGCAATATAACCTCCAGCAGGAGCCATAGCGAGGGCTACGCCTAGAAAATAGTGGCACAAGAAAGTAAATCTTTTTGTGTACGGATAAAATAATAAGAAGAATAGACAGATTGGCGTCAGTTTTAAACAGATAGGCGTAAGTTGCATAGCTGAAAATAAAAATACAGCTAAGCTGATTAAGATTACAATTATAGCTTCGATAGGTTTTATCTTACCGGATACTAAAGCACGGTTGACAAAGCGAGGTTGGTCTTTATCGAATTTTAAATCGACGAGATTATCCATAGAGAGGGCAGAACTTCTTGCACCAATCATGGCAAGCGTAACCCAGATAAAATCGTGAAGGGAAGGTAGTCCGTTTGAAGCTAAAAATAAGCCCATATAAGCAAATGGCAGAGCAAAGACAGAGTGATGAAGGGCGACATTATTTATATGAGCAGATAGTTTACTCAAGGCCGAGCGTGCTCCATTTCATGTCTACAATTCGTTTGATATCGTCGCTCATATTGATTTCATCTGGCCATTCACGAGTATGCCCTTCTTCAGGCCAAGTTTTTGTAGCATCAATACCAACTTTTGTACCCCATTTTGCCATAGGTGAAGAGTGGTCTAAGGCATCAAGTGGGCCATCTACCATGACAATATCTTGTTTAGCATCGATATTGTTAAATACTCGCCACCAAACTTCTTTTTCTTTTTGTACATCTACATGTTCATCAACGACGATAATCATTTTTGTGAACATCATCTGTCCCATGCCCCAAATTGCGTGCATGACTTTTTTAGCTTGTTGAGGATAGGTTTTCTTGATAGAAACCATAACGCAATCGTGGAATACGCCCTCAAGAGGGAAGTTAATATCGCGAATTTCAGGTAAAGTCTGCTGTAAAAGTGGTAAGAAAATGCGTTCTGTTGCCTTAGCTAAAAAGCAGTCTTCCATCGGTGGTTTACCTACGATGGTAGCAGAGTAAATTGGGTTCTTGCGGTGCGTGATACAAGTTATATGAAATACAGGATAATCGTCAGCTAATGAATAATATCCTGTATGGTCGCCAAATGGACCTTCACGGCGTGTTTCGCCGATATTTACATATCCTTCAAGCACGATTTCACTGCAAGCAGGAACTTCTACATTTACAGTTTTGCATTTTACCATTTCAACCGATTTTTTGCGTAAAAAGCCGGCAAATACCATTTCATCGATATCACGAGGCAGTGGAGCAGTAGCAGCATAAGTGATAACAGGGTCTGTTCCAATAGCTACAGCAACTTCGATTTTATCCATGCCCATTTCTTTATAGGCACGGTAATTGCTTGCACCGTCTTTGTGCAAATGCCAGTGCATACCTGTTGTTTGACCATCGTATTTTTGTAGGCGATACATTCCTACATTTCGTTTGCCTGTTTTGGGGTTGCGAGTGAATACAAGTGGCAAAGTGATGAAGGGACCACCGTCTTGAGGCCAGCATTTTAAAATAGGGAATTTATCAAGAGTAGGGTTATCGGTGATTACCACTTCTTGACAAGGAGCTTTTTTCACATATTTAGGAAAATTAATCGCTCTTTTAGCAGTTGGTATGATATGGATTAAATCCATTTTGTTTTGAAGCGAGATATATGGCAAACGCAAAATTTCGCGAAGTTCATTTGGAATTTCTTCAATATCATTTACACCGAAAGCGAGAGCCAAACGTTCCATACTGCCAAAAGCGTTCATTAAAACTGGCATATCGTAGCCGATTACATTTTCAAATAATAAAGCTACATTTTTTTCGCCTTCCATTTTAGATACACGGTCGGTAATTTCAGTGATTTCTAAATTACAATCTACAGGGGTTTTGATGCGTTTTAACCAACCACGGCGTTCTAAGGCATCAATAAATTCTCTTAAATCATAAAAAGCCAAAGTCTTTACTCCTTTTTTATTTTATAAAATTATTTTTTCATGATAAAACGCACTATTACATAGCTGATTTCATATAGTAATATCATCGGTATAGCAATCATAGATTGAGAGAAAACATCTGGCGTTGGTGAGATGACAGCACCGATTACAAAGGTCAAGAAGATGACGATTCGCTGTTGTTTTCCCAAAAATTTAGAGGTTACTATGCCGACTTTTGCTAAGAGGATAATTGCCAAGGGCAACTCGAAGATGAAGCCAAATGGCAGTAAAAAAGAGATTACAAAATCAAAATACTGCTTTAGCGAAAACATCGGTTGAAGTTCGGCTGTGCTAAATCCCATGAGAAATTTTATCCCTGCAGGAAGTACAAAGAAAAAGGAAAAAGCAAGTCCTGCTATAAATAAAATCAGCGAGATAGGCACGATAACCGATAGAATATATCTTTCCATGCCGATTAATGCTGGCAAGATAAATCGCCAAATTTGGTACAGTACAACGGGAAGTGCAAATAAAAATCCCACAAAAATAGAAACTTTAATATAGGTAAAAAATGCTTCGGCAGGTTGCATATAGTAAAGTTTTCCTGCAGGACCTGTTAAAATATGCATAATTTCTTCGATAAAATAATATGCTACACAGCTACCTATACCAATGGCAATCAACGAGCGAATGAGTCGTTTTCTAAGTTCGGTTAAGTGAGCGATAATGGACATACTGCCAGTATTTGTATTATCTTTTTGAGCTTGTGCTATTTCTTTTATCGTGTCGCTATTATCGCTTGTAGCTATTTGATTTTCATTATTAGAACTTATTTTTGTAGTTAAATTATTGCCGTTTATATTTAAATTAGTTTGATTTACTGTAGAATTTTCATTTGTTTCACTTATATTTAGATTTGCGTTGACAACCGTTTTATCATCTTGTAGATTTTTATTCTCATCAGACATAAACGGTTACCTCATTTTTTATCGTTAGTATTATCTTTTTCAGTTGATTTAGATTCAATCGTTTTAGTTTTATCTTCTTCAGTAGAAGCAGAGCGAAATTCTCGCAAGGATTTGCCCACGGCCTTGCCGATTTCAGGGAGTTTTCCTGGTCCAAAAACAACGAGGGCAATGACTAAAATTAAAACGAGTTCAGGAACACCGATACTATACATAAAATCACCTTTTCTTAATTTATTTAAAACTATTTTTTAGCTATTTGCTGATTATTTTGCGTATCAGGTTGTACACTATTTTCAGCGTTTACAGTTTGATTTAATTGGTTAATTTGATTTTGCATAAATACTGGTGGTTGTGCTGGTTGATTTGGGTTTGCCGGATTTGGTGGCGGTGCTTGTGTTGGCGTGATTGATGCGTTAGAGGCATTATTTGAAACTGTAGAATTATTTATTTCGTTAGAAATAGAAGACGTTGCTTTTTTAAATTCTTGCAGTCCTTTTCCGACAGCACGCCCAATTTCTGGAAGTTTTCCTGGGCCAAATACGACAAGGCCGATAATTAAAATCAAAATAAGTTCTGGAAAGCCGATACCGAACATACAATTCACCTCAATTATAAATTATATCTGTGTATTTGATTAGGGGAGAGCTTTAATAATCTCTACTGCCGATAAAGTCGGCAATTTCATCAAAGGAACGCTTTACTAATTTTGGCAGATTAGCCGGCAATACTGCATGAGCACGAGCTAAAAATTCAGCTACCTTTTCTTTGGCAAATTCAATGCCTCCTGATTCTTTTACGATGTCGATTGCACAAGATAAATCTTCAAGTGTCATCTGGCGGTTTTCAACAATTGCTTTTAATTCTTCGCCTTTAGGACTATTACAATAAGCGTAAATTACTGGGAGCGTGATTACACCTTGCAAAATATCGTTGCCCGCAGGCTTGCCGATTTTTTTAGAATTGGAAGTCAAATCTAAAATATCGTCTACAATTTGAAATGCCATGCCGATACAATAGCCGTATTCACGAAGTGCTAAGACATCTTTTTGGGGAAGTTTGGCAATGATAGCACCGATTTCACAACTTACTGCGATAAAATTAGCCGTTTTTTTAGCAATGCGGTCATAGTAAATATCCACATTTTCAGGAATGCTATAACCAAAGTGATTTTGGAGAATTTCTCCTTCGCTTAAATCGCAGATAATAGTAGCTAATCTTTCTGTTATGCAAGCTTCGTAATTATTTTTAGCAATAGCTGCAAATGCTTTAGAAAATAAATAATCTCCCGTCAATACAGCAATATTATTTCCCCATTTAGCATTTGCTGTAACAGAGCCACGGCGAGTGGAAGCGTTGTCTAAGACATCATCATGAACTAAAGAGGCTGTATGTATTATTTCCAAAGCCATAGCTAAAGGCATAACACGAGATTTATCTAAATCATTTTCACCGCTTTTGGTGGCAAGAAGATAAAGAGCAGGACGAATTCGCTTTCCACCAGAACTTATCAAATGTTGACCGATTTCTGTGATAAGTTCTACAGGTGATTCAACGGTTTCGTAGAGCAATTTCTCTAATGCCGACAAGTCTTTTTTAATGATGTAAAACATTTTGTTAGTTGTTAACAAATCATATCACCTACAAATTTGAAATACTGACTTAATTTAGTTTACTACAAAATAGATATGTTCGTAAACAATAAGCTAGAAAAAATTAATAAACATGAAATTTTTTTCGTAATAGTAAATTTTTCTTATGATATAATATATATCAGGTAGGCATATTGACTACGCATAAAGCATATTATGCAGAAATTATTTAATATGGAGGCATTCAATGCAAAAGGAATTGATTTTATTAGGAACAGGCTCAGCGATGGTAACTAAATGTTTTAATACATCTTTTGCCATTCATGTTAATGATGAAATTTTTGATGAGTATTTTTTAGTAGATGCTGGTGGTGGAAATGGTATATTAGCTCAACTAGAAAAAGCTGATATAGATATAAATAAGCTCCACAATATGTTTGTAACACACGCTCATACAGACCATGTACTCGGTGTTGTTTGGGTTATTCGCAAGGTTGCGACTTTAATCAATCAAGGAAAATATCAAGGAATATTTAATATATATTGTCATGATGAAGCTAAAAAAGTAATTGAAACAATCATAAAATTGACTTTGAAGAAAAAAGATTTAGCTCAAATTGGCAAGAATATCATTTTTCACGAAGTAAAAGATGCTGACCAAGTAGAATTTATGTCTTTATATATGCATATAACTTTTTTTGATATTGAATCGACAAAGGCGAAACAATTTGGCTTTTTAGCAGAATTTATAGATGGTGATACGCTCTGTTGCTTAGGAGATGAACCGTATAATGACCGCTGTAGAGTATACGCTCAAGATTGTAAATGGCTACTTTCTGAAGCGTTTTGTTTATATGCTGATAAGGATATTTTCAAACCGTATGAAAAACATCATAGCACTGTAAAAGAAGCAAGTGAAACGGCAGAAATGTTGAATGTAGAAAATTTAGTTTTATACCATACAGAAGATAAAAATATCTTAAAGCGTAAAGAAAAATACACTGATGAAGCTAGAGAATATTACTATGGAAATGTCTATGTTCCAAATGATTTAGAACGTATCAAATTATAAAATAGATAATAAATGATTATAGTAAATAAGCTATTACAAAATATAACTTTTTAAAAGTGATTTAGTAATAGCTTATTGTTTTTATATTTAAATATTATTTATCGATTTGACTTTCTGTAAAGAGGTCGGCACGATGTCCCATCAAATCAATCTTATTGTATTCAATGTCAAATTCTATCATTTCTTCTGTAGAAAGGCGAATAGAAGCTGCTTGAATGAAATCATCAAAATGGTTTATATTCGTAGTTCCAGGGATAGGAGCAATCCACGGTTTTCTGGATAAAAGCCATACAAGGGCAAACTGTGCTGGTGTAATATTTTTTCTTTTAGCCCATTTTTGTACGAGTTTAACAAGAGGCATATTGTGTTTTAATGCTTCTGGTGTAAATTGTGGAAGATTAGAAAGGCGACCTTTAGGAAAACGACTGTGTTCATTTATAGAGCCTGTTAAAAATCCACGACCTAGTGGGCAATAAGGAACAAAACCAATTCCCAATTCTTCTAATGTAGGAAATATTTTAGTTTCTACTTCACGCCACCAAATTGCATATTCACTTTGTACAGCTGATATAGGTTGAATACTGTGCGCTTTTCTAATTGATGAAGCACTAGCTTCGGACATTCCAAAATGTAAAACTTTGCCTTCTTGTATTAAATCTTTTACGACACCTGCAACTTCTTCAACTGGAACGTTTGGGTCTACGCGGTGTTGATACAACAAATCTATATGGTCAGTACGCAATCTTTTTAGTGAACCTTCAACAGCACGTCGTATATGTTCGGGTTTGCTGTTTAATGATGTAGGTTGTCCTTCTTCTACGCCAAAGCCAAATTTTGTAGCTATTTTTACATGGTTGCGAACACTAGACAATGCTTCGCCAACCCATTCTTCACTTGTATGAGGACCATATACTTCTGCTGTATCAAAAAAAGTTACACCTCTATCAAATGCGTGGCGAATTAGTGCAATCATATCGTGTTTGTCATATGTTTTGCCATAGTAGCCAACCATAGGTAAGCAACCAAGACCAATAGCTGATACATTTAGTCCATTTAAATTGCGATGTTCAATAAAGTTTTGCTTTTGTATATAAAAATCGCTTGGTGACGTGGTTTGCATAGAATTTTGAGTAGTATTTGCAAATGCTTCAGAAAGATTTGTAAGAGATGTTGCAGATAAAATGCCTACACCTAGCGAAGCTTTTAAAAAATCTCGGCGATTCATAGATAAGACCTTCTTCATGTTAAATTTATTGCTTTTAGAAAATATTTTCTGATAAGATTATATTTTAAATTATAAAATATGTGAAATGCTTATAATAGATTGCCTAGAATAACTAAAAAGCATTAAATTTTGCTACTTGATTTATTCATAGTAAAATGCTATGATGAATTAGTAGTTAAAAATAATTAAATATTGGCAGTCTTTGGGGCAGGGTGTAATTCCCTACCGGCGGTATAGCCCGCGAGCTTTTATGGCATGATTTGGTGAAATTCCAAAGCCGACAGTAGAGTCTGGATGAGAAAAGATTGAAGTTGTTATAGGTAGAATTATTTATTTCTATTTGATAAGATTTATAAGATTTTATTTATACATTAGGCTTATTAGGCTGTTATTTGCTTTTGCATTTAACAGCTTTTTTTATTGAAGTAAATTAGCTCGTAAAGACAGCGATAGGAATAAGCAAAAAAGGTGATAAATATGGCTTACAATGAAAAATATATGAAATTAGCACTTCAATTAGCAGGAAATGCTGTGGGTAGAACTTCGCCTAATCCGCTTGTTGGTGCAGTTATCGTCAAAGATAATCGTGTTGTAGGTTGTGGCTGGCATAGAAAGGCAGGCACGCCTCATGCTGAAGTTCACGCCTTAAATCAAGCAGGTGAGCTTGCCCGCGGAGCAGAGGCTTATGTTACGCTTGAACCTTGCTCGCACTATGGCAAAACTCCACCATGTGCTAAGGCTTTGATTGATGCTGGCGTAAAAACTGTGTACGCTAGTTTGTCAGACCCTAATCCTAAAGTTGGTGGAAAGGGTTTTTCAATGCTAAAAGAGGCAGGTATAGAGGTTGAATATGGATTTTTAGAAACTGAAGTAAGAAAGCAAAATGAAGTGTTTTTAAAGTGGATTACAGCTAAAATGCCCTTTATCGCTTTAAAAGTAGCGATGACGTTAGACGGAAAAATTTCCACAGCAAAGGGTGAATCTAAATGGATAACGAATGAAACTTCAAGAGCATATGGTTATAAACTTCGCGATATTTATGATGGCATCATGGTTGGTATCAACACAGTTCAAGAAGATAATCCAATGCTTACCGCTAGAGTGGAAGGCGGGAAAAATCCGATAAGGATTGTAGTTGACAGCAATTTAAAAATTTCGCTTTGTAGTAATTTAGTTGTGGATAAATCAGCACAGACAATTATTGCTACAACGGACAATAACTTAGCTATAAAAAGAGAAAAAATTGCTCAATTAGAAAGACTTGGCGTAAAAGTTCTTATCGTTGAAAGTGATAAAGATAATCAGGTGGATATAGAAAAATTGCTGAAAATATTGGGCGAGCAGAAGATATGCAGTATTTTGGTAGAAGGTGGCGGAACACTTCACGGCAGTTTTGTGGAGAAAAAATTAGTGGATAAAGTGTATTTTTTCATTGCACCAAAGATAGTTGGCGGACTAGACGCTAAAAATCCGATTATGGGAAAAGGTATTTTAGAATTAGATGAGGCCTTGCAGTTAGAAGATATGCAGTGTGAAAATTTAGCAGGCGATATTTTGATTACAGCTAGAGTTAGTGGTAGGGAGTGATTAATTGTTTACAGGAATTGTTGAAGAAATCGGCACAGTTAAAGCCATTCAAAAAGGCAGTAAATCCATAAGATTGTCAATCAATGCTAAAAAAGTGCTTGAAGATTCCAAGGTAGGCGATAGTATTGCTGTAAATGGTGTTTGCTTGACGGCAACTAGCTTTGGCAAGGACTTATTTATCGCTGATGTAATGCCTGAATCAATGAACAAAACGAGCATGGGTGAGCTTAAAATCGGCGATAAAGTAAATTTGGAGCGAGCATTGACACTAGCTACTAGATTGGGCGGTCATATCGTAAGTGGACATATTGATGGAGTAGGCAAGATTTTTAAGATAGAAAAAGATGATAATGCCGTAAGAGTTACGATAAGTGCAAATCGCAATATCATGAAGTACATCGTAGCCAAGGGGTCAGTTGCTTTAGATGGCGTGAGCTTGACGGTAGCAGAGGTAACAACAGAAGATTTTACCGTTTCTTTGATACCGCATACGGCAGAAGTAACTACGCTTTTAAATAAAAAAGTTGGAGCGTCAATCAATATTGAAAATGATATCATTGGCAAATATGTTGAGCGACTGATTTTATTTTCTGATAAAGATGAGTTAGCCAATAGTACTAAAAGTAAATCATCATCTTTAAATATGAAATTTTTACGAGAAAATGGATTTTAAATAGATAAAAAACAGCGAAATGAGGTTTTACTATGGACTTTAAATACAATACAGTTGAAGAAGCTATTGAAGCGTTTAAACAAGGCAAAATGGTTTTAGTAACTGATGATGAAGATAGAGAAAATGAAGGAGATTTGCTCATTGCTGCTGAAAAGGCTACGCCAGAGGCAATTAATTTTATGGCAACATATGCAAAAGGTTTGATTTGCGTGCCAATGAGTGGTGAGTTAATTGACAGAGCGGGATTATCTCAAATGGTAACACATAATACAGATAATCATGAAACAGCATTTACTGTTTCTGTCGATGCTGTGGATACAACAACGGGAATTTCTGCCTATGAAAGAGCTAGAACAGTAGAAGTTTTGATTGATGAAAATGTAAAACCTAGCGATTTGCGTCGCCCAGGTCATATGTTCCCACTTCGTGCTAAAGATGGCGGAGTTCTTTGTCGCACAGGTCATACAGAAGCTACGGTCGATTTAGCACGTTTAGCAGGAATGATTCCTGCAGGGCTTTGCTGTGAAATCATGAAAGATGACGGTCATATGGCACGCACTCCTGATTTAATTGAATTTGCTAAAAAACACGATTTAGTATTTATCACAGTTGCTCAGCTCATAAAATATCGCAAAGAGCATGAAAAAATGGTAGAAAAAATCGCACAGGCAGATTTTCCCAATAAATTCGGTCATTTTAAAATCAATGCCTACGAAAGTAAATTAGACGGCAAGTGTCATCTAGCGATTGTCAAAGGCGAGGTTCGTGGCAAGAAAAATGTATTGGTAAGAGTTCATTCTGAATGCTTGACAGGTGATGTTTTAGGTTCTATGCGTTGTGATTGTGGCGACCAACTTCATTTAGCTATGCAAAAAATTGAAGAAGCAGGCGAAGGCGTGCTGTTATACTTGCGTCAAGAAGGTAGAGGTATAGGTCTTGCCAATAAAATTCGTGCATATGCACTCCAAGACCAAGGAAAAGATACTATCGAGGCAAATCTATTATTAGGATTTGCTCCTGATGAAAGAGATTATGGCATAGGAGCTCAGATTTTAGAGGATTTAGGATTATCTAGCATTCGCTTATTGACAAATAATCCGGCTAAAAGAGCAGGGCTTGAAGGTTTTGGACTTGCAATAGTTGAGCGTGTACCGCTACAAATTCCGGCTAATAAATATGACGCAGATTATTTAAAAGTAAAAAAAGAAAAAATGGGTCATTTGTTAAAATAAAAAATTAAAATTTTGGAGGAATTTATCATGGCTAATATTTTAGAAGGATATGTAACTGGCAAAGGATTAAAAATCGGTATTGTTATAGCTCGCTTTAATGAGTTTATCACCAATAAACTTTTAGGCGGTGCAATTGATACACTTCGCCGTCATGAAACAGTTGAAAGCGATATTGATGTAGCTTGGGTTCCAGGTGCGTTTGAAATTCCTATCGTAGCTAAAAAGATGGCAGAATCTAAAAAATACGATGCAGTTATCTGCTTAGGTGCTGTAATTCGCGGGGCAACAAGTCATTACGATTATGTTTGTAATGAAGTTTCCAAAGGTGTTGCACAAATTGGTTTAAATACAGGCGTGCCAACAATTTTTGGTGTAGTTACTACAGAAAATATCGAACAAGCTATTGAACGTGCTGGCACAAAAGCAGGCAATAAAGGTGCAGATTCTGCAATGGCTGCTATGGAAATGGCAAGCTTGCTTAAAAAGGTTTAATAGTTAATTAAATAATTATAAAAGGTTCTATAATAAATGTTGGGGTTTGAGAAAATTCTCAGGCTCTAACAT
>Cebus_capucinus_imitator_PRJNA485217_SSR118__coassemble_93_pt1 | contig 64452 bp, 66 predicted proteins | sample Cebus_capucinus_imitator_PRJNA485217_SSR118__metabat2_high_PE_012 | metagenome-assembled genome bin Cebus_capucinus_imitator_PRJNA485217_SSR118 | reverse complement strand
AAATGTTAGAGCCTGAGAATTTTCTCAAACCCCAACATTTATTATAGAACCATTTATTATAGAACCTTATAGAATCAATAATATTTAATTCATTTCTTTATTTAAAGCCATTGCAATTTTTTCGCTTGTAATTGGAAGTTCTTTAAACCATACACCTGTAGCGTTGTAAATTGCGTGTGCTAGGGCAGGGGAAGGAGTGTTGATTACAATTTCACCTATGGATTTTGCTCCAAATGGACCTGTTGGCTCATAGCTAGGAGCAAATTCAATATGCAATCTGCCCATATCCATGCGAGAAGGAATTTTATATTGCATAAAGGAATTTTCTACAAGCACTCCTTTTTTGTTGTACTGCACATCTTCGTATAGAGCCATGCCGATACCTTGCACAATACCGCCTTCTGTCTGTACACGAGCGAGATTTGGGTTAATCGGTGTACCGCAGTCCACAACGGCGTAGTAATCTAAAATTTCTACGTGGCCTGTTTCTTTATCTAATTCAATTTCAACAGCACCTGCCATAAATGGTGGCGGAGATGATGGCATACTGTTGGAGATTGTAACTTGCAAGGCTTCATTATTGCCACACATGGAAGCTGTAGCAATCGCTTCGAGTGTTACGCTTTCATTATTTTTTACATTGCTTACAGTTTTTCCGTCAAAAGCTACATCATCAATATCGCATTTTAGCAGATTAGCTCCAAAGGATTTGATTTTTTCTACGATAGCAACGGCTGTTTTTTCTACCGCTTTACCTGTAACATAAGTTGTACTAGAGGCATATGAACCTGAATCGTACGGCGTAGCATCTGTATCTGCTGCTATTACAATGATATTTTCTAGCGGGCACATTAAAACTTCTGCTGCAATCTGTGCTAAAATCGTATCGCAACCCGTTCCCATATCGGCAGAACTAAACGAAAGTGTGTAGATACCTTCATCATTTAATTTTATCGTAGCTGAACCAACGTCTACATTGGTGATTCCAGAGCCTTGCATTGCCATAGCAATACCTACGCTTCTAACTTTGCCGTTGCCCATATTACGAGTAGGATATTTATTGTCCCAATTAATCATCTCTTTACAGCGAGCAACGCATTTATCCAGTGTACAACTTGTAGCTGTTTCGCCATAGTAAGCCGGCATGATATCACCTTCTTGCACCATATTCATTTGACGCAATTTAATCGGGTCGATATTTAATTTTACAGCCAATTCGTTTACAGCACTTTCTACAGCAAAAAGACCTTGCGTTGCCCCGTAGCCTCGGTAGGCACCGGCACTCATTTTATTTGTATAAACTACATCGTAGACAAATTTAAAAGCTTTTAAATCTCTGTAAAGCGGAATAGATTTATGACCAGATAAACCAACGGTAGTAGGCCCATGTTCGCCATAAGCACCGCTGTTTGAAAGTGTATATACATCTATTGCTTCTATCTTACCTTCTTTTGTTGCACCAATGCGAACGGAAACTTCCATTTCATGGCGAGGTGTTGAAGCTATTTGACATTCAGTTCTAGTGAATACCATTTTCGAAGCTTTTCCCGTTTTGTACGTTACAAAGGCAGGAAATACTTCTGCTACTACAGTTTGTTTTGCTCCAAATCCGCCACCAATGCGAGGTTTTGTAACGCGGATTTTGGCAGGTGAAATATCTAGTGCATGAGCGATAATGCGGCGAACGTGGAATACGATTTGCGTAGAGCTTATGATATTCAATCTGTTGTAAGTATCCATGTAGCAATAAGTGCAAAACGGTTCCATCATAGCTTGTTGGCAAGCCTTTGTATGATATGTCCCTTCTACAACTACATCGCAATTTTTTAATACAGCTTCGATATCCCCGTGGCTTTCGCTACCTGAAGATACTAAATTTCGCTTATTATCTGCTCCTACAGGAACTAAAGAACGCCAACTATCTTCTGGGTGAACTAAGATATCATTGTCTTTTGCTTTACGAAAATCTAATAGCGGTTCTAATACTTTATACTGCACACGAATAATTTTCAAGGCTTTATCTACACTTGCTTCATCTACACCAGCAACGATTGCCACAGGGTCGCCAACGTAGCGAAGGTGTTTATCTAAAATCAAGCGGTCATAAGGGCTTGGCTCAGGATAGGTTTGACCTGCCATAGTAAAGCGTTTTGGCGATACATCTTCATAGGTGTACACACCTTCAATTCCAGGAACTTTCATTGCCATTTTAGTATTTATGCTCTCGATGATAGCATTGGCATGAGGACTACGTAATACTTTTACAACAAGGCAATCTTTTGGCGTAACATCTTCTAAATAGACAGGCTTTCCTGTAACAAGTGCCATTGCGTCAGATTTTATCGTAGGCTGATTTACGTATTTCATCTTATTTTGCCTCCTGATTTTTATGTTTAAAATCTAAAAATGCACGCATACCGCGAAGTTGTCCTTCGTAGCCAGAACAGCGACAAAGATTTCCCGATAAGTATTCCATGATTTCTTCATCTGTAGGATTTGGATTTTCTCTAAAAAGGGCGATTGCATTCATAATCATGCCTGGATTGCAAAAACCGCATTGTTCTGCACCCTGATTTGCAATAAAAGTGCCAAATTCTTTTGCTTCTTCTTGCAATCCTTCTAGCGTTGTAATATGCTTGCCTTCACTTCTAATTGCTAGCATAGAGCAAGAAAGTACAGGCTTATTGTCAATAAATACAGTGCACAATCCGCAGTTTGAGGTATCACAGCCTCTTTTTACGCTAAAGCAACCGTGAGAGCGTACAAAATCTATTAATAGCATATCTGCTGTGATTTCTGCTTGTATTTTTTTCCCGTTTAGCCATGTATTTAAAATCATTTTGTACTACCTCCTGCGATATCTTCAATTATTTTATTTACAGCACGGCGAGTTAAAACTTGTGCAAGATGTTTTCGATACTCGCTACTTGCTCTACTGTTGGAATCTGTTTTTACCGTTTCTTTTACATAATAAGAGAAATCTTTGATTTTTTCTGCTGTAATTTCTCCTGTTAAGATATTTTTTTCATCCTTGATAAGTACTGCACGATGAGGTGTTGCTCCGATTGCAACTTGCCAGATATCCTTTCGTTTTGCTACTGCAACAGCGAGAATTGGAAAATCTGTTTTTGTTTGGCGGTGCGATAGATATGCACAAGCAAGATTTGCTTTTTTTACGATGACTTTTACTAAGATATCATTATCGTAAGGCATTTTGGAAAAATCAGCGATACTTACTCTGCCAGCTTTATATAGCTCTACTTCAGCATTAAGTGCCATAAAAATAGTAAGTACATCAGAAAAACCGTATCTGCCGTAGATACTACCACCTACAGTGGCAAGATTTCTAAACTGCACGCCTACGATATGACGCATAGCCTCACGCATTGCACCATTTGTATAATCGCTTAAACCTGCATGCACTTCTAAATTGCGAAGGCTAGCCATTGCTCCAATAGTAAATTCGCTGTCGCTCTCTTCAATTTTATCTAAATCAAGCCCTGATAAATCAATGGCAATGCCTACATTTCCCTTTTGCATTTTCAGCCAAAGCATACCGCCGATTATGCGGTTTAGCTTCTTTTGATTTAATTCGTAGGCTTCCTCTAGTGATTGTACTTTTCGATATTCTCTGATAGTAAGCACAAATATTCCCCTTTCCTAGCTCTCAAATAGGTTTATTTTAATCTCAAAAAAAGCTATCTTACAAATTAAATTGTAGATAGCTTTTTTAAATTCATAAATCACTCAGATAGTTGACCTTCTTGTTTTAAATAAGTCCAGCCATCTTTTTGCTCGATATTGTTTTCTTTCATCAAATGACCTAAAGCTCGTTTAAATGCAGATTTGCTGATATTGAAACGCTCGCGAATTACATCAGGAGCTGTGTCATCAGAATACGGCATTTTGCCATCTCTAGCCTTCAAGGTTTCTAAAATCATCTGAGCATCAACATTAATCGCCTTTTCTTTGATTGGTCGCATAGATACATTAATTCGTCCATCTTCTCGAAGGAAGGTTACACGAACAGACAGAGTTTGACCAACACGAGGTTTTATCGTCATCTCTTTCTTAGCTAAAAAAGCGATATTTCGTTCACTGGTGAATAAAAACGCTCCTTGGTCTGTGAAGTTGTAGACACTGCCGGAAACTGTATCGCCTACTTTTAAATTTTCAGCAGGATGAGAAGCACGGCGAATTTCATCTTCAACTTTCATCGTCATGGCAAGTCTGCCCGATTTATCGGTGTATAATCTTGCCCAAACGATTTCGCCCACTTGAAGCTTGCCACGCATACCAGCATATGGCATAAAGATACCACGTTCTGCTCCAACATCTAAGAAAGCACCGTCTTTACTCGTGTTGATTACTTTTAAGCGAGCAATTTGCCCTTCACGCATTTTAGGTGTACGCATACTTGCTGTAAGTCTGCCGTGTGGGTCTTTATATAAAAATACTGTTAGCTTTTCACCAACTCGCACAGGAGCTGTCTGCTGTTGTTTGTGTAGCAAAATATCATCGCTTGTATTTCCAGTTTGAGCGTCTAAGAAAGCACCCATTTCATTAGTTCTGACAACTTTTAGCTCGACAACTGTACTAGGTTGGTATTTTTTTGTAGTAGAATTTTCCTGTTCTTGCATTAAAAGCATGACCTCATCAATTAAGTTTTAACTCAACAACATCAACAAGAGGAGCTTCTCCCCATAAACTTTCAATGCCATAAAAACGACGAGCTTCATCTGTAAATACATGAGCTACGCAGTTACCAAAGTCCAACAAAATCCATTCGCCTGTGCGATAGCCTTCTTTGTGCAAACATTCTTCGCCTAATTTAGACATTTCATCTTCGATATTATCGGCAATAGCACGAACTTGTGTAGAAGTTGTGGCACTGCACACGATAAAATAATCTGTTGTTGTAGTTAAATCGTACATATTCATGATGACAATATCCATAGCTTTTTTGTCATCAGCCGCATTTGCTATAATTTGACTTTTATTTTCGGCACTAATAGCCATTAAATCACTGTCCCTTCATTTAATATAATTTTACATTTATTTTATGGTTGATTATCTACAGCAGGAAACATCTCCTCTATTTGAGTTTGAGTTCTAGCTATATCTATTATCCAATCACCTGTCGGAGCTAAATTTCCTGGTAGAATTTTAATTTGAACTTGATTGTTTGCTATGGTATTTAATACGTCGATTACATTTGGCATATCTAATACATCAATATTTGTATCCATATTATTTTCTAACACATCAACCATTGCAGGAATTTTAGGCAAAGACTCCCACGATAAAAGTTTTTCTAAAAGAGCTTTGGCAAATCGCTGTTGCCTTTGAACCCTTCCTATATCGCCTAAATCATCAGTACGAAACCTCAAATACTGTTGCGACATATCGCCTGAAAGTCGCTGATAGCCTTTGGTTAAATGAATAGAAGTATTTCCTAGTGGGTCTTCATAGTTCATATCATTTTCTACATATAAATTTATTCCATCTAAAATATCGACAAATTTGCTGATATTTTTTCTATCTAAAGCGATGTAATGCGTTATCGGAATATTTAACATCTGCGACACTGTATCGACAGTGAGCAAAGCTCCGCCGTAGTAATAGGTGAAACTTAAATAATCTGCATCTTTTCTTCCCGGAATATTTACTTTTGCATTTCTCGGCAAAGATAAAAAGCGAATTTCTTTATTTAGATGGTCCATACTAACGAGCATTATTGCATCAGCATATCGACCCGATTCGCCAATTCCTTCAACGGGTGTATCATCAATGCCTATGAGCAAAATATTAGTATAATTTTCAAATCGTTTATCAAGAAATTGTGGAGCAATAGGTGGCTTTTTAGGCTTAATAGCATGTTGCTCTTGATATTGTGCATATTTTAAACTAGCCCAATCATAAACTTCTGAAGTTATGATATAAGCAGTATAGACCATTCCCAATAACATCAGTATGACAAGCAGTAACCGACCGAATTTTATCCGTTTTATAAGAGGCTTTTTTACAACTCTTCGCTTTTTAGTTTTGGTATTTGTAAGCGAAGAAGATTTTTTTTGTGGCATTATAGTTCTCTTTTTAAGAGAATTTCATTTCTAGCAGCCACTGTATACGGATGAATTGTATGTCCCTTACGCATGATGAATAATATGGATTGGTCAAACGCATGTATCATCGCAGAATCTAAATCTTGTGTATACGCAATATCTCTAAGTTTAGCTAAACCGTCAAAATCGCGATGAGGTTCTATCATATCTGCTAAATATACAATCTTATCGAGTTCAGACATATTAGCTCCGCCAACAGTGTGCGAAGCAATCGCTTTCAATATTTCTGTATCATGAACATCGTATTTTTCTTTAGCAATAGCCGTACCGAGCGGTGCGTGCATTAAAATAGGCAACTGTTTATCAATATCAGTAATGTACAAATGGCGTTTTTCTGACTCAGCAATCAAATCTTTTGTTTCAAATTGGCGAGCACAATCGTGCAGTAATCCTGCGATACCTGCCTTCTTTTCATCTACATTAAATCTTTTAGCTAAACAAATTGCAGTATCCATTACTCCTAAAGAGTGAGCGAAACGCTGAGGTTTTAAACTTTTTTGCAACAATAATTGCATATCATTAATATCCACAAGAAGCTCCTTTGCTGTATTAAATTAAAATATTTAATTCCTTAATCCCTTAATCCCTAATTCATTGATAAATTTTGATAAACAAATAAAAAAACTGCCAAATCGGCAGTATTTTTTACAAAGATATGAGTAATCAATAAGCCGAGTTTTGTTCCACTTGCGTGGCGATAATCATTTATCTTGACTCATAGTTACCTATAAGCTCTAGCGACACAACCCAGAAGGCAAGCGGGCCACTTTCTCCCTTCTCTATTCGGTCTTGCTCTATGTGGGGTTTACCTAGCCAGACAGTCACCTGCCTGCTGGTACGCTCTTACCGCACCTTTCCACCCTTACCGATATAAAATCGGCGGTTTAAGTTTCTATAGCACTTTCCCTGAGATTACTCTCGCTGGACGTTATCCAGCACACTGCCCTGTAGAGCCCGGACTTTCCTCAAATACGCATAAGGTATTCGCGATTATCTTTCATACTCATGACTTTAACTCTTTGATTATATCATTTACTTTTAACTTATGTCAAATTAAATTATTTTTCTGGTATTAAAATTATTTCAACTGGCAAATTTGAAGCTCCTGGTGGTGTATATTCAAAATATACGTCATCGCTGTTATTATATGTTCCTAGATAAGCGTAATAATTGTATTTTGCCTCATGACCAAAAAATGGTAAAGTATCCGGAGTTTCAATCATTTTGCTTTGACCATCTTTTCCTACTTTAACACAAATTGTACCTGAATACACTCCGCCAAGCGGTTTTAGATAAAAACTCGTTTTTCCTTCGCCTGCAAGTTTTGGATTAATTGTATATACGATTCCATAGTTGCCGAAGTTTTGCGTGATAGAATTATCTGTTTTATCGTAGCCGTATTTATATAAATCTGTTTTATTATCGCCTACATAAAAATATGCACTACCTGATTTTTGAGGATTATAAGGATTTCTATTTGTCAAATAGCGGTCTTTCCCCTGATATTTTCCACGAAGGCGTTGGGCGTCTTTTTGTTGAACTGAAGCCTTGTCTGCAAATTCAATTAGGTTTTCGTCTTTTGGTGCCATGATAACAGTTAATTTTACATTTTCCTTAGCATTAAAATCAAATACTCCATAAACTAATCCGCCACTTGGCACAATTCGCTCACCGTCTGGTGCATAAAATAATGTTTTTCCTTTTGCAGGAATGGTTAAAATTTCTTCTTGCTGATTGTCAAAATATCGCTTTAAACCTGTTTTGCCTACGTATAAATAATCGTCGCTTGGACCTGATACGGCTTTTCTTGTCATTGTAATTTGATTATCTTCATTAGATAAATTTTCAGCAATGACTGCGATTTTCTTATTTTCTTGCGTTCCATTTAAGTGGTAGTACAATAATCTACCATTGCCTTTTACCGCATCTTGAAATAAAATGCCGTCCTCTTCCACTGTTTCCGGTGAATCAGAAAATAAAAGCGTGCCGTTATCATCTTGAGAAGTCATAAATAACAATTTATTTGCTTCGTATTTTTTATTTTCAGGGTCTTTTTTATTTAATACAATTGTGTGCTTTGATTCTAATTTTTCGCTTTTACTTTTAGTCAAATCAGTATCGGCACTTGCTACAGAAAAATTTAACGCTGTAACAATAATTGCAGTAGTTAAAGACATAGTGAAGATTTTTTTTACGTTCATCAATTACTCTCTCTTTCAATTTATGTTAATCAGTGTTGGTTTATCCCTAAGCGATATAAGATTTTTGTCTTTAAAATTCGCCATTTAAAACCTAAAAAGCCAAATCTGTTGTTTGATACATTCGTTCGTTGCAACAAATATTTATCCGTTTTAAAAGTGTTGTAGCCAGCATCGCCTGTAACGGCTGCTAAATAATTATTATCTTTAAGTTCAGCTATGGCTTTATCTGTATAAACTCCGTTAGGATAGGAAAAGAAGTAAATCGTTTTTAATCCGTTCCACTCCATTAATAATTTAGATAATTTTATTTCATTATCCATGGTTACCTCGCTACTATCTAATGGCAAATGGTTAGCTGTGTGCGAGCCTATTTCAATGCCGTTAGCTTGCATTTCTTTTAACTCTTGCCATGTTACATAGTTTTCTTTTCCTACGTAATTTACTGCCATAAACATCGTAGCTTTCATATCCATGACCTTTACCATTGGCATCATATTAGTGTAATTATCTTCGTAGCCGTCATCAAAGGTTAAAATGATAGGATTTTCCGGCAGTTCTTCGCCATATTTTTCAGCACGGATAAAATCCATTAACGATATGGTATGATAGCCATTTGCTTTAAAATAATCTAAATGTGCCTGAAACTCTTCTCTCGATAAAGAATAATCATCTATATTACACGATTCGTCATTCACGCGGTGATATTCAAAAATCATGACGCCTTTTGGCGGATACATATATACAGAAATAATCGTACCTATCATAAACAGTATTACAAAAGATAATATAGCTAATATAATTTTCTTTAGATTTATCTTCACTTTAAATTTAATCATCCTTTCTTAAATTCTCTGCTAAGGTTTCTAACTTACGCATTCGATGATTTATTGCTGAACGACTACAATGTAAAATTTGAGCCAATTCTGTTAAAGAAGCCTCTGGATTATCTAAGCGGAGTTTTGCCGTTTGTTTTACAATTTTTGGCAGTGAATCGTATTTTTCATGTTCTTTGATTATGTTTATATTTTCAATTTGCTTCATCGCTGCATTTATAGTTCGTTGCAAATTGGCAGTTTCACAATTTACCAATCTATTTACTTGGTTTCTAATCTCTTTTAGATTTCGTGCAGATTCAAATTCTTGCAGTAAATCTTCGTTGACACCAATTAGCCCCATAAATTCTAAAATAGCTTCGCTTTCTTTTAAATAAGTAACGTATACACCTTTTCTATCTGTCATTCCGGCAGGCAAGTATAACTCGTGGCACAAATCTAAAATCAGCTTGGCAAAATTGTAGTTGTTTGCGACAAATTCCAAATGGTACTCACCTTCAGGGCGATTTACAGAACCGCCACCTAAAAAAGCACCTCGAAGGTAGGCTATTTTACAGCAAGAAGTTTTCAAAATATTGCGGTCATACCTTGCATCTAATAAGCTAATTGGCGTTAAAAAACCCATTTGCTTTAGCATTTGACTAGCTTGTGGCGAAGGACGCACTCTCACTGAATAATTATTGTGTTTTCTAAGCCTTTTGGAACGGCGAACTGTTACTTCTGTGTGAATTTGTTTTTCGTGTTGTTTTATTAAAGAAAGTATTTTGCGAGCTACTGCAGCATTTTCTGTCGTAAAATTTAAGCCAAAATTATGTTTGCTGTTAAAAGAAATAGTGGCTCCCATACGCAGTAAAGCAACCATTTCAGCTGTTTCACAACATATTTGAGAGCCGTATACATGTACTAACTCATTTTTTACTTGACTTGCAAATGATGGCATTAATTATCGACCTCTACATCTTTGCATAATAAAATAAATTAATTTTCTCTTTGTAGATTGTGGTATATCTTCATCACGTTTTGTGCTAATTTTAAAGAATCGTGATGTATCATCTGTGAGTCGTCGATGATATCTGCTTTAAAACATTTAACGCCTAAGTTTTCAATAGCGTGTTCATCTACAATAACAGGATATTGTCCTTTTTGTGCATAGAAATCTTTCATTTCAGCATAGATTTCTTTGTCGTTTACCAATACATAATCGACGATATCTTTTCCGCCGTGTTCAATGAGTGCCTGCAAATGCATGGACGCTGTATAATTATCTGTTTCCCCGGGTTGAGTCATTACATTGCAGATGTAGACTTTAATAGCATTGCTTTTTCGGATAGCCTCGGCAATATCATCAACTAATAGATTAGGAATTACGCTAGTGTATAAACTACCCGGCCCTAATACGATGATTTCAGCCTCTTTAATTGCTTTTAAGGCAGAAGGAACAGCCTCTACATGATGAGGGAAGATATGCACACGTTGAACTTTTTTATGCACAAGAGGAATTTGCGATTCACCGTCGACGATTGTTCCATCCTCCATGGTAGCACTGAGGCGAACTTTTGCCGTAGTTGCAGGGAAAACTTGACCTTTTACGGCTAAAACTCGGCTCGATTCTTTTAGTGCCTGTTCGATATCGCCCGTTACCTCTGTCATGGCGGTGATAAATAAATTACCAAAACTATGTCCTGCCAAATCGCTATTTCCGCTAAAACGATATTGGAATAATTTTTCCATCATCGGTTCAGTATCAGCAAGGGCAACTAAACAATTTCGCAAATCTCCTGGCGGAATAACGTTGAATTCCTCTCTCAATCTACCAGAAGAACCTCCATCGTCTGCTACTGTTACTACTGCTGTAGCATTTCGCGTAACTTCTTTAATTCCGCGAAGTAGTACAGAAAGACCTGTACCACCGCCGACAACAGTTACATTAGGCCCTTTATCCAAGCGACGATGTTCGTATATCATATCAACTAATCGCTCAGATTTATCAGGTACTAGAGCAGTAATCAGCGAACGAATTATCATTCTAGTTGCAAGTAGCATGGTACAAAGCCCAAATAAAACCACGCCAATACCTACAATAGAAGTTACTGTATAATTGTAAGAACCTGTCCAAGTATATACAGCATAAAACAACAGTTCTTCTATAGAATCTAAATATTTATAGTTAAAAACTATTGCAAGTCCCAATCCCGTCATAAACACGCCGACTGCAAATAAAAACAGCCAACGCTTAAATCTCATTCCAGGATAAAGCCATTTTAATAAATGCATTTAAATATATTTCATCTCCTGCTTTTTATTTCATTTTGTATCTACGTGCTTTTCAACATGGTTTTTCATCAAATCTCGATGTTCAAGACTTGCATTGTAACCTTGTTCTTTTAGCAGTTGATATAAATGATTAGCAATGTACACAGAGCGATGCATACCACCTGTGCAACCTATCGCTATTACTAGTTGACTTTTTCCTTCATTAATATATTGAGGAACTAAAAATTCTATCAAAGCATCTAGCTTTCTCTTAAATTCAGCCGTAACCTCAAAGTTTTCAATGTAGGCACTGACTTCTGGCACAGTACCACTTTGATGACGCAATTCTTTTTCGTAGAATGGATTAGGTAAAAATCTCACATCAAACATCAAATCAGCGTCGAGTGGTATGCCGAATTTAAAGCCGAAGGACAGTACATTTATTTTCAATTTACTGCTACATTCAGCACATTTAAATAAATCGAGAATTCTTGCACGAAGTTCATTTGATTTAAGTCTTGTTGTATCTACAATATAATCTGCTCTATTTCTTATTTTAACTAGAGCTTGACGTTCTAGGGCAATAGCATCACTGACCAAGATATCGGGGTTCATCGGGTGGCGACGACGAGTTTCCTTGTAGCGACGAATGATTATTTCATCGGATGCATCGATAAACAATAATTTATACGGAACTTTTTGCTCATCGATTTCATCTAAAACCTGTGTAAACATATCGAAAAAGTCTTTGCTTCTTGCGTCTACAACTAACACAAATTTTTGCATATGTTCAGATGAATGAGAGCATAATTCTACAAATTTAGGAATTAAAACTGGTGGCAAATTATCAACGCAAAAATATCCTAAATCCTCAAGATATCTGCACGCTAAAGTTTTACCCGCTCCAGACATTCCTGTAACAATTACTAAATGAAAGTTTTTCATTCTAAACACCTCTAATCGAATTAAAGACTATTACTTAATTATATATCAGCTGTCAAATAGCTAATTTATTCTACTTCTTTGTGCAAAACGTATTTGTAAATTGCCTCTGCTACTCCATCGTGTTCGCAGTCGCCAACTACAACATCGCCAGCTGCTTTTACATCATCTTTAGCACTTCCCATTACAGCACTAAAACCGGCTTCTTTTAACATTGGCACATCGTTATTTCCATCGCCGATAGCCATTACATTTTCAATCGTAAAGCCCAATTTTTCTGCTAAGCGGTGCAAACCACTTGCTTTGCTGATATTTGGTGCCATGATTTCCACATAATTTAATTGCGATTTAGCAGCAAAAGCACGATTGGCAAATTTCTCATTAAATATTTTAGCAATGTAATCGCTCTGCTCATTACCGTTTGTGATAATAAGCATTTTAGGCAATCTGTCGATAATTTTATCGATATCTTTGCCGGCACATACGCCTTTTATATTTACAGATTCTTCGTAGGCTTTAGTCTTTGCTGTATATTCTTCGTAGTACAATACATCATCTTGATAGCTTTGATAGTAATAATTGTGCTCTCGACAAAAAGCATAGATTTCTTTTACAACTTCAGGGTTTAAAAAACCTTCGTAGTAAACTTTGCCGTTAGTAGATTTAATCAAAGCTCCATTGTAAGTGATGATTGGCACGTCGACTTCTAATTGATTGGCGTAGACAAAAGAAGCTGAATACATTCTGCCTGTGCAAATTGTGGGAATTGTGCCAGCTTTACTCATTTCACGAATAGCTTTTTTATTGCCTTCGGTAATTTCTCCTTTTTTATTTAAAAGTGTTCCGTCTAAATCCATTGCAAAAAGTTTTATTTCCATGAAAACTACCACTCTTTCTTAATTGTTTATTTTCTAATTATACCATATTCGCCTCTGCTTTAAAATTGTACTTAGTGCAAAAGAAAAGCTAGAATAAGATATTTCTTACTCTAGCTTTTAATCTTCTTAGCTATTTTCAATAGAATCAATAGCGTCGATTACGGCACTTCTAAATCCTTTTCTCTCAAGAGTTGAAACGCCGATAATTGTAGTACCGCCAGGAGAGCAAACAGCATCTTTCATCATCGCAGGGTGTCTTTTCGTAGCAATTTGTAATTTGCCCGTGCCGACAATCATTTGGCTCGCTAATTTGTAGGCTACCTCTCTAGTTAAGCCGTGTTTTACTCCAGCATCGCCCAATGCTTCGATAAACATACTAGCAAAAGCAGGTCCACAGCCGGCAACTGTTCCGCCTACAGATAATTGATGAGTTTCTACAAATTGCACTATAGAAATCGTAGAAAATACTTTTGTAAATAATTTTACTTCTTCATCTGTTAGCGAATGTGTATTTTCACAGATAAATATTCCTTCGCCGATAGCAACAGGTGTATTAGGAATAGTACTTAAATGATGTGTATTAGGAAGTAAAATTTCTTCGTATTTTGCAAATGGAAAATTAGCTGCTATGGAAATGACTATTTTATGTTGCAGTTCAGCTTTAATTGGTGAAAGTACCTCTTCAATCATATAAGGTTTAACGGCAATTATCACCATGTCAGAATTGTCTACAACTTCTTTGGCAGTTTTACATGGATTCATGCCTTTTGCCTGTGTATTTGCACAAAGTTTCCCCCAATTTTTAGCACAAGCATAAATCTGATTGCCTTGCACGGTTTCTTTATCAATCAATCCTGTAGCAATAGCTTGTCCCATATTGCCAAAGCCAATAAATCCTACCTTTAAATCGCCAAACATTAAAATCACTCTTTTCTATCTAAATTTAGTTAAGTTTAAAATAAATCACCTTTCGTCTAGTTCTGCATACATATCGCTAATAAGTTTATGATAAACAGGGTGGAATTTATATGGAGCAATCTGCATGAGCGGTTTTAAGACAAAATCACGATTTTTCATATCTGGATGAGGCACGATTAAATCGTCTGATTCTATGATATCATTATCGTAAAATAAAATATCTAAATCTAGCGTGCGTGGTCCCCAGTGAATAGTGCGTTCTCTGCCAGATAATTTTTCTAGCTGTTGCAATATCTGCAAAAGTTCTTCGGCAGGAAGTAAGGTTTTAATCTTCAAGGCACCATTTAAGAATTTTTCTTGTTCTACATTTCCATAAGGTTTTGTTACAATCTTATCCGATATATCTAAAACTTTTATATGCGGAATTTTTTTCAACGCTTCAATAGCATCATCAATGTATTTTTCTTTATTGCCCATATTAGAGCCAAAGGCGATATACGCCTCGTGCCAATTTCTTTCAATAGTTACAGATACAGTATTAAATGTTAAATTTATCGGAGCTGATGGTTTTTTGATTTCTAAGATAATGGATTCAATGCCTTCAAATTCCAATAAAATCGCCTGTGCTAATTGTTCAGCTACAGTTTCAATCAAATTGTAAGTGTTTTTTTTCATAAAGCTGTTGATAAATTCGCTTACAGTTCCGTAATTGATCGTGTAATTTAAATTATCGCTCATGCCTGCCTTGCGAGTGTCAGTGCAAAGTGTGGCACTTACATAAAAAAATTGTCCCTTTTCTTTTTCTTCAGGCAATACTCCATGATAAGCGTATACTTCTAAATCAACTATATTGATAATATCCATTTAAAAATTTCCTCCAAATTAATTAAATTATTTTTTGCGTCGTAGGGCATCTAATTTTGCCATTACATCATCATCAATTCTCAAGCCAATTTCATTGCGTTTTAACGGAAGTGCATAAAGACCTGTTGTGTATTCGTCATGAATATTTTTCTTGCTGTGCTTTACGCTTCGCCATAATTCTTTGGCGGTAATGCGATATGCTCCTGCACCTAAAATCAAACTTTGCTCTGCACCATCTGAGGTAACAACATAAACTTCTTGCCCATAGTGGCGACTTGCTTCATATGCAGTTCTTTCAATATAACTATCTGCCGTTTCCTTTTCCTTTGTATATACGATTTTAAAATGAGCTGTTTTTTCTTCAACATTTTCTTCTGTAGCCGTATACTGTGCGTCAAAAACTACAGTCATATCGTATTTTTCATACTGGCCATACTCCATTAAAATATGAATTAAAACATCTCTAGCGTATTCTAAATCCTCTTGACTTAATTTTGTAAGTTCAGGCCACGCATTGATGACATTGTATCCGTCAACGACCATGTGTTTTTCTAGCCGATTCGGAGTCAAATAAGTTCTTGCTCTCATAATAATATATCTCCCAGTTTTTAAATAAGGCTAAATCCTTATGAATATTGCTGATTCACTCTTATATTATAACTTATTTTGTACTATAAATAAAATCGAACATCGCAAATCGCTTTAAAATAAAATAAATAAAAAAATATTAGTCAAACTTCTTGACATTTCTTTAAAAGAGTGTTAAATTCTTAATTAGAAGTTAGCACTCAATGATATAGAGTGCTAACAACAGGGGTGAAAGAAATGCTAGATGAACGAAAACAACGCATTCTCCGAGCCATTGTAGATGATTATATATCTACAGCAGAGCCAATAGGCTCCCGAACAATAGCCAAAAAATATAGTTTGGGAATTAGCCCTGCTACAGTTCGTAATGAAATGGCTGATTTGGAGACACTAGGTTATATTAAACATCTCCATACATCATCTGGGCGCATCCCTTCATCAAAAGGCTATCGATTCTACGTTGATGACCTCTTAACGTTGGAACAAATGTCGGAGAATGATATACAGCTCATTAATGATTGGTATGCTACTAAGGTTAAATCCGTTGAAGAGATCTTTCGTGAAACCTCACGCATAATTTCTCAGCTGACTAAAAATGTATCTATTGTACTTGCACCGCAATTTATGCAGACAGCCTTTCGTTATTTGCAATTTATCCCACTTGGAACAAAGCAGGTAATCGCCATCATCATGACGGATGCAGGCTTTATCAACAACAAAATCTTAGATATTCCAAGCGGTTTATCCTTTGCAGATTTTCAGCATATCGCAAGTATGTTCAATAGTTATTTATCAGGTAGAAAATTGAGCGATATAAGTAGCGACTCAATAAGTCGCCTTCGTGGAGAAACAGTCAATTCAACAGTGTTTAATTCTATTATAAATATAATTGAAGAAGCACTAGAAAAAGATAATAAAGATTGTCTGTATCTTGGCGGAACAAGGCAGTTGATGGAGCAACCTGAATTTCACAACATAGATAAAATCAAAAAAATCTTATCTATGCTGGAAAAAGACCAGCTACTGTGCGATATTTTGAAATCAAAGCGAAATGAAAATTTAGCTGTTAGCATTGGTCAAGAAAATGAATACAATGATATCAAAGATTGTAGTATCATAAGTGCTACATATCATTTAGACGGCAAACCAATTGCCACATTGGCAGTTTTAGGTCCGACGCGTATGGATTATGGCAAAGTTATTTCTCTACTAAATTTTATGAATACAAATCTTGCTAATATATTCCATCGATTTCATTTGTAGATTTTTATAATATAAAATAAGAAGGTGGTATGTTTTATGGCAGATACAACTAATAAACCTGAAACTCAAGAAGATATTAAAGAAGAAACAGTAGACACTGAAAAAATTGCTGAGCAAACAGCAGAAGACAGCAGTGCAGATGTAGATAATGTAGATATTGAAACTATTCAAAAAGATTTAGAAGCACAAAAAGCACTCTTAGCTGAAAGCGATGAACGCTATAAAAGATTGCAAGCAGATTTCACGAACTTCCGCCGTCGTAATGACAAAGAACGCGAAGAATTGTCTTCTGTCGTGCTTCAAGGTTTAATCAAGGATTTACTTCCCATTATAGATAATTTTGAAAGAGCTTTAGCTGTGGAAAAATCTCAAGGAGATGCTCTTTATGAAGGCATTTCAATGGTGTATAAACAGCTGATGACTTCTTTAGAGAAAAATGGTCTTGAACACATCAAAGCTGTTGGCGAAAAATTCGACCCGAACTTCCACCAAGCAGTAATGCGTGTGCAAGATGATAGCAAAGAAGATGGTTCTATTGATGAAGAACTTCAAAAAGGTTATATGGTACAAGGACGAGTTATTCGCCCAAGTATGGTTAAAGTTGTAGCTAACTAATTAATTGATGTTGCTACTTTTAATAAATATTTTTAAATTAATTTGCTAACACTTATATTTAATATAAATGTTTCTTTAGGAGGAATTTTATAATGTCTAAAGTAATAGGTATTGACTTAGGTACTACTAACTCTGTAGTTGCTGTTATGGAAGGCGGCGAACCTACAGTTATCACAAATCCAGAAGGTAGCAGACTTACTCCTTCTGTTGTAGGTTTCACTAAAGACGGCGAACGTCTTGTAGGTCAGCTTGCAAAACGTCAGGCTGTATCCAACCCAGACCGCACAATTGCTTCTATTAAACGTCATATGGGTACTGATTACAAAGTAAATATTGATGATAAATCTTATACACCACCAGAAATTTCTGCTATGGTTCTTCAGAAATTGAAAGCTGACGCAGAAAAATACCTCGGTGAAAAAGTAACTCAGGCAGTTATCACTGTTCCTGCTTACTTCAACGATAGCCAACGTCAGGCAACTAAAGACGCAGGTCAAATCGCAGGTCTTGAAGTTCTTCGTATTGTAAATGAACCAACAGCTGCTGCATTAGCTTACGGTTTAAATAAAGGCGAAAATGGCACAATCTTAGTATTTGACTTAGGCGGTGGTACATTCGACGTATCTATCCTCGAACTTGATGACGGTATGTTCCAAGTTGTTGCTACTAACGGTAACACTCACCTCGGCGGTGATGACTTCGACCACGCTGTAATGAAATGGTTAGTTGAAGAATTCCAAAAATCCGATGGTATTGACTTATCTCAAGATAAAATGGCTGCTCAGCGTTTAATCGAAGCTGCTGAAAAAGCTAAAATTGAACTTTCCAGCATGACTTCTACAAATATTAATTTGCCATTTATCACAGCTGATGCTACAGGTCCAAAACATCTTGACTTGACTCTTACTCGTGCAAAATTCGATGAATTGACAGCTGACCTTGTAGAAGCAACTATCCAGCCAACAGCTCAAGCTATGCAAGACGCAGGTCTTAGTGCTTCCGATATCGACAAAGTAATCTTAGTTGGTGGTTCTAGCCGTATTCCTGCTGTACAGGCTGCTATTGCTAGATACCTTGGCAAAGAACCAAGCCACAGCGTAAACCCTGATGAATGCGTTGCTGTAGGTGCTGCTGTTCAGGCAGGTATTTTATCTGGCGACCTTCACGATAAAAACATCGTTCTCGTTGACGTAACTCCACTTTCTTTAGGTATCGAAACTTTAGGCGGTATCTGCACAAGAATGATTGAAAGAAATACTGCTATTCCTACATCTAAAAGCCAAGTATTCTCTACAGCTGCTGATAATCAACCTGCTGTTACAATTAGAGTATTCCAAGGCGAACGCGAAATGGCAGCAGACAATAAACTTCTTGGAACTTTTGAATTGACAGATATTCCACCTGCTCCAAGAGGTGTTCCACAGATTCAAGTTACCTTTGATATCGACTCTAACGGTATCGTTCACGTATCTGCAAAAGACCTTGGCACAGGTAAAGAACAAAATATCACAATTAAATCTGATAGCGGTATGAGCAAAGAAGATATCGACCGCATGGTTAAAGAAGCTCAAGCTCATGAAGCTGAAGATAAAAAACGCAAAGAAGAAGTAGAAACTAGAAATAATGCAGACGCTTTAGTTTTCCAAGCTGAAAAAGTTATCAAAGACTTAGGCGATAAAGCAGACGCTAGCATTGTAGCTAAAGTAAACGAAGGTATTGAAGGCGTTAAAACTGCATTAAAAGGCACTGATACAGAAGCAATCAAAAAAGCTACTGAAGAATTACAAAAACCATTGTATGAATTAAGTGCAGCAGCTTATCAGCAAGCACAGCAAGCTCAAGGTGCTCAACAGGCTAATGCTCAAGAACAACAGCAGAGCCAGCCAAAAGATGATAATACTGTTGATGCTGAATTCAAAGATGTAACAGATAAATAATCTTTATTGAACTTTAAATAAATAATTAAACTTATGATTCGACTTATCAATAGTGTCCTTTATCAAAAATAAAGTAAGGCTCGTTGGTAAGTCGAATTTTTAAGCACGAAAAATTTAAAGGATTTAAGGTGGTGCAATGTGAGTACTAAACGTGATTATTATGAAGTCTTAGGTATTAATAAAAATGCTACAGACGCTGAAATAAAAAAAGCATTCCGCAAAATGGTTATGAAATATCACCCAGACCGCAATCGTGATAATCTCAAAGAAGCCGAAGAAAAGATGAAAGAAGTAAACGAAGCGTATAGTATTCTTTCAGATAAAACGAAACGTGCTCAATACGACCAGTTTGGACACGCAGCATTTGATGGTACAGGTGCTTCTGCTGGTGGTGCAGGCGGATTCGGTGGTTTTGGAGGATTCGGTCAAGGTGGCTTTGGTCAGGGCGGATTTAGCGATATCTTTGGCGATATTTTTGGTGATATGTTCGGCGGAGCAGGTCAATCTCATGCTCGTCGCAGAGGACCTGAACGCGGTGCAGACCTTCGCTACAATTTGACAATCAGCTTTGAAGAAGCAGCTTTTGGCAAAACAGCTGAACTCAATATTCCTCGCACTGAAAAATGTCCTGACTGCCATGGAACGGGTGCTAAAGAAGGTTCTACGCCTGAAACTTGTCCTGATTGCCATGGTTCAGGCGTTGTTCAGTCTGTACAAAACACTCCATTTGGCAGAATGGTAAATCAACACCCATGTTCTCGTTGCGATGGCACAGGTCAAATTATCAAAGACCCTTGTAAATCTTGTAACGGTAAAGGTATTAAGAGCATTCGCTCCAAAGTTGAAGTTAAAATTCCTGCAGGCGTTGACAGCGGAAATCGCATTCGTGTAGCAGGCAAAGGTGAAGCAGGCTTGCGTGGTGGTTCTTCAGGTGATTTATACGTTTACATCACTGTAAAACCACACAAATTCTTCCAGCGTGAAGGCACAGAAATTATCTGTGAAGTACCAATTACTTTTGTACAGGCTTCTCTTGGCGATACAATTGAAGTTCCTACATTAGACGGCAAAGTAGAGATGAAAATACCGGCAGGCATTCAATCTGGACAGATAATGCGACTTCGAGGAAAAGGTATTCCATATCTTAGAAGCTCCGGTCGTGGCGACCAACACGTACGCATTAAAGTTTTAACTCCACAAAAACTCACTGATAAGCAAAAAGAATTGCTTCGTGAATTTGCAGGAATTAAAAACGATAAAGCAAATCCTGAACAAGACAGCTTTTTCAAGACATTGAAAAACTTATTTAAATAAAAAAAGCATGATGAATCTTGCACACTAAGACTCATCATGCTTTTTTTATATTTTTTTATCACACAGACAAAATTCAGGATATGACCAAATCTTTAAAACTAAATCCGTCAATAGATTAGTGCGTTCTTTAATCGTTTCTTCATTCCAAAAATCGCAACTAGAAATATATTTATTTAATTGCAAATGGCTGTATCTAAAACCCTTTTCGCCGTTTAACTTATCGTTAAACGATTTATTTTTCATCTCAGAATTATACCCTGTTAAAGTCAAATTACCTAATGTATGCAAGTAGATTTCTTGAATTTGTCGCCAATCTTTGCCTAACATTTTTTGCCAATCGCTGTTTAAATCATCAGATTGAGGCAGAATGTGTTCGATTGAATAATTATTTTTTAACTCTATGGGCTCTTTGTGATGATAATTTTCCAATCGTTCTAAAAAATAGTTTTTTAAGCGAAAATGATATACATCTTTTAATCTGAGCTTTTCTCGCACTTCATAATCTGTGGGAAATCTTTTATAATCAACGTATAGCACATAGATTTTGCACACGCTATTTAGATAATCTTTTTTATCAATCTTATCGTAAAATACCGCAAAAATTTTGTTTAGCGAATTTGTTGGCAACTCACAAATGAGCCTGCGAACGATAAAGTTTATCGTCATCTTGACTATCTTATAAAAATCTAGCTTATTCAATTTTCCTTCGCTATAATCTCTGTACAATTCCAATAAAAAAGGATAAGCAACATGGCTATCTATAGCTTTAAACTCCATCCAAAGATTTTTTAAATCCTTGTCACTTTCACGGTTTAATACTATAGCTGTATAATATCCAGCGTAAATAAATAGCTCTTTTAAAATTCCCTCTTTCGTTAAACTCCCTTCCACATCTGTATAATACTTTTTAAAGCTCTCATAAATATCGTTGATTTTACAAATCTTGCCAAGCTTAATCGTCAGAAAATCTCGGATAAAATAATCAAATTTTGTTAAATCCTCTTGATCAAAAGCCTTCTCCATAACCTTCCAATACGTTTTATACAGCCTATTTTGTTCAACTAAACTCAAATCCATCAATAAATAATTTCTCAATAAATCCGACTGCGATAAATCCTTGCCTGTAGAATTCATGCTTTCAAAGATAAGTTGTGGATTATCTGCATTTTTATCTAAAGAAATAGAAACTAAACTCAAATTTAAAATGCCTTTAAAAATATCATCTAGACTCAATTTCAATGTATTAATTTGCGATAAACTGTGATAAAAAAATTCATAGCAAGCTACAATTTTTAGCGATAGATTATCGTTTAACTCATTTACAGAATTTCTCTCTAATAAATTTACATAAGTAGCTCTATCAAACGTATTCAAAACTAATTTATAGCTATCCTCCGCTATTTCATCTAAATTAAATAAAAATTGGTTGTTGAGCTTTGACACTTTGACGATATTTGTAGCTACCTCATTATCTTTTACATAATCTCGCAACGCACACAAAAGTAAAGACAAGGTAGCAATTCGCTGTTGCCCGTCTATAAGCAGTAATTGTTGCGGTCTGCCTGCTGGCGTTCCCATATCAATATAGACTATTGAGCCGATAAAATGAGTTTTTCCTGAGCTAAATTTACTAGCACGCAAAATATCTTCCCAAAGTTGCTTACATTGCTTTTTATCCCAGCTGTAATTTCGCTGAAATATTGGCACTACAAATTGCCGTGAAGTATTCAATAATTTTTGTAGAGTGGTTTCGCCCGCTTTCATCGTATCCTCTCTTTTCTATCCTATATCTAAAATAAAATTTCTCTAAATATAAAAATACTCCCAATAATTTGCTTATAAATGAAATCCAAACGGATTATAAAAGCAAATCATGGGAGTAAAATCTCATCAATTATTCACTTATGTTATCAGTAGTTCTTTTGTTATCTTGAAAAGCATTTTTCAATGGTTGCATAGGTGTAATAGTTGAAATAGCGTGTTTGTAAACCATCATTTGTTTTCCGGCAGAATCCAAAATAACTGTGAAATTATCAAATCCTTTTACAGAACCTCTAAGTTGAAATCCGTTAGTAAGATGAATGATTACACCGACATTTTCTTTTCTAACCTGATTTAAAAACACATCTTGTAAATTAATAGACTTAGCTGGCATTATAGAACCCCCACTTTTCATAATAGATTATTTCTCTATAACAATAACATTACATTAATAATTTTTTTAATATTTATTTATTGATAAGAGTTTAATATGTTTACCAATTATAGTTATTCACAAATATATTCTATAATATCAAAGGCTTTTTTGCAACTATTTTTCACGTTGTGCAACAACTCCTCGTACGATAGCATATCCGCATCATACCAATTGATATACGGCATTTTTTTATACCAAGTAAATTGTCGTTTGGCAAAATGGCGAGTTGCTTTTTTCATTTCTTCCATAGCTTTCTCTAAACTGATTTCGCCATTTAAATAGCTTGCAATTTCTCGATAGCCAATTCCTTTCATCGGCTGACAGTTTATATCAATTCTCTGTGCTAATAATGATTTTACTTCATCGACAAAGCCTTGCTCTATCATGATATCTACGCGTTTATTTATTCTCTCGTATAAAATACTTCGTTCACGTTTTAAGCCGATTACATATACATCATAGCTCAGTTCTCCACTTCGGGCAAATTGGTTTTCTTGCGAAATACTTTCTTTTCCCAGATGATGAACTTCTAATGCACGGATTATTCGATTAAAATTGTTGATATGCAATCTATTTGCTGTATCTGGGTCAATTTCCCTTAGCATATTATGCACGTATTCTCTGCCATGTTCTTTACTAAGTGCTTCTAAATGTTGTCTATAAGATAAATCGCCTGAAGTTTGATTGAATTGATAGCCTTCTAGTAAAGATTTTATATATAGTCCTGTACCACCTGCTAAAATAGGTATTTTTCCACAATTATTTATATCTGTTATCCATTTTTTAGCTTCAGCATGAAAATCCGTAACATTAAAATTTTGATTTGGCTCTAAAATATCAATGATATGGTGAGGAACTTGCGACATTTCCTCTTTTGTTGGCTTTGCTGTACCGATATCAAATCCTTTATACACGAGCATACTATCGCCTGAAATTATTTGCGTATGAAGCTCTTTAGCTAAATCAATGCTAAGCTGTGTCTTTCCTACAGCTGTAGCTCCTAAGATTACAATTAATTTTTCTTTTGTCTTTGTCATAACTATATCAATCTAATTTCAAAGATTCGCCAGGCATTACAATGTGGACTAATGCATGGGTAATACTTTCTGTATAATCTTTAAAATGCTGTGGATTTTGCGAGATGACAGGCCAAGTATTATAGTGGATAGGAATTACATTTGTAGCATTTAATAATTGTACAGCCTTTGCTGCGTCTTGTACGCCCATTGTAAAGTTATCGCCAATTGGCAAAATAGCGTAGTCGATTTTTTGTTTTGCACCAATGAGGCTCATATCGCTGAAAAGTGCAGTATCACCTGCAAAATAAACTACAATATCATTGTTAAAGTGAATTACAAATCCGCAAGGAATACCGCCTGCAACACCTGCACTGTGAAGAGCAGGCACCATTGTTACAGTGCCAAAGCTAAAAGTATACGAACCGCCTAAATTCATGCCATGAGCATTAGGATATTTTTCAGGCAATTTGCCCAATACTTCCGGAGTAGAAATCACAAGTGCATTGTTTTTTACAGCAATTTCGCTGGCGTCGCCAAAGTGGTCATCATGAGCATGCGACAATAAAATATAATCGCATTCAACCTCTTCCGCTTTAATACTAGCTAGTGGATTATTAGTCAAAAATGGGTCAAACAATAATTTTTCTTTTCCTGTATCGAGTAAAAAACAAGCATGACCATAATAATTAAATTTCAACATAAAAGTACGCCTCCTCTAAATTTTAATAAATAATTTATGATAAATTTTCTTTACGCCTTCTTGCATTTTCGAGCATTTCTTCAGCATTTTCTAAAGAAGCTTGTGTTGGTTCAGTTCCAGAAGCCATGCGAGCGATTTCAGACATTCTAGCTCCATAATCAATTTGCGTTATTTGCGTAAAAGTTTTATTTTCCTTTGTCTGTTTATTTATATAAAAATGCGAATCTGCCATTGAGGCTATTTGCGGAAGATGTGTTATGCAGATAACCTGTCGATACAAAGCGATTTTAGCGATTTTTTCCGCCATCATCTGTGCAGTTTTTCCGCCAACGCCTATATCAACTTCATCAAAAACCATCAAATCGACATCATCTTTTTTTGCCGTAAGCGTTTTAAGTGCCAAAGCAATGCGAGATAATTCCCCGCCGGATACAATTTTTTGCAAGGTACGCATTTGCTCGCCTAAATTTGCCGAAAATAGTATTTCGATATTATCTGCACCATTTTCTGTAAAATTATCCTCTAAAGATAGTTTTATGTTTATTTCAGCATTTGCCATAGCTAAAGACTTTAACTCAGCCTTGATATCGTTAGATAGTCTTTGTGCACTTTTTTCACGCAATCTGTGCAAATTGAGAGCTTCAACTTTTAATTCTTCTGTAATTTCCGCTAGTTCTTGTTCTAATTTAGCTAAATTTACATCGTAATTTTCTATATATGCTAATTCCTCTTGAGCTTTTTTATAGTAATTTAAAATATCTTCGATTGTTGAACCATATTTTCGGCGAAGTTTATCAATCTCGTCCATGCGAGTTTGCAATTTATCCAATTTTTCAGGGCTATAATCCAAACTTTCGCCATAATCTCTAATTTCATCAGCACTGTCTTGCAACTGAATATATGCATTTTCAACTACTTTATAAATCTCTTGCATTTTCTCATCATACTTAGCAAGATTTTCTACATCTTTATTAACTTGAGCTAGTAAACCAAGCACAGAATACTTGCCACTTTCTCCCTCATATAAAAGATTATAGGCATTTTGAGCCAAGGTAGATATCTTTTCAGCATTCGCTAAAATTTTTATATCAGCTTCAGCTTGTTCATCTTCGCCAACTGTCAAATTGGCATTTTTTATCTCATTGATTTGCCAATTCAACATATCTAATCGCTGAGCCATTTCCTGCGTATTGATTTTGATTTTTGCCAGCTCTTGTTTTACTTTTAGCCATTTATCATATACCTTCATATATTTTATCTTTTGCTTAGAAATATCCTCTACCTCGTACATATCAACCATACCTAATTGCCGTATAGGCTTTAATAGTGCTTGGTTAGCGTGCTGTCCATGTATATCAACAAGCATTTCGCCTAACTGACGCAAAAGCGAGGTAGTAACATGACAGCCATTTATCTGTACACTATTTCTGCCACTGTGGGATATTTGTCGCATGATAATCAATGCATTATCTTCAAACAATATATTATTTTGCACTAAAAAAGCTTTTATACTTTCATCACCTTTTAGCGAAAAAACAGCCTCAACTCGCATAAAATCGCAATCTGTTCTAATAGCGTCAACATTAGTACGGCGACCTAATACCATGCCTAAAGCTCCTAGCAAGATAGATTTACCTGCACCTGTTTCACCTGTTAAAATATTAAGACCACGATTAAATTCAATCTCAATGTGTTCAATCAATGCAAAATTCCAGATTGACAGTGTCTTTAACATTAAATAAAACGTCCTCCAAAAAATAAAACAAAATTAATTCAATAAATCTCTAAGTTTCTGCATGACATTTTCCACCGCAGAAATAGGCTTTATCACAACTAAAATATTATCATCTCCGGCAACTGTGCCGATGATTTCCGGCCATTTAGCATGGTCAAGCGTAGAAGCTATTGCATTAGCTACGCCAGGGAGAGTTTTTATCACAATGATATTTTCGCTAGAATTTAAACCGACAACGGAATCACGAAATAAATTCAACATACGATTTTTAGAGTAAATCAATTCTTTTTGTGTAGGATAAGCATAGCGGTATCTACCGTCGCCAATAGGAACTTTTATCAGCATTAATTCTTTAATATCGCGTGATACTGTAGCTTGTGTAACTACGATGTGTTGTTTTTTTAAAGCTAGAGCTAAATCTTCTTGCGTTTCAATCACAGAATGCTCAATGATTTCTTTTATTCGTGCATGTCTTGTGGCTTTCAAAATCTTTCACCAACCTTTTAATTATTACTTCTTAACTTCACTTTTTCTATCCAGCAAAGAGCTGGAGCATTGATATTGTGATTTACCATTTGATAATATCCTGCCGTAAAATATTTCCTTGGCAAATTTTCAAGAAATTCTCTTAGTAGATTAGCTTCTTTCAATCCTTCTTCATGGCCAGAGTATAAAACTATGGCTAGACAACCATTTAAAGATAATTTATCTAAGACGATTTGCACAGCTTTTTTCGTCGTTTCGCATTTAGTTGTAATATCATGATTGCCCCCAGGCAAATAACCCAAATTGAAAATTGCCAAATCTATATTGCCAAGAACATATGCATCAATTCTATCGTGAGAGTCGCAGATGAATTTTATATTATCCCAGTTTGCAATATCCATGCTATTTTCTTGAATGTTTTTCTTGGCACTATTCAAAGCACTTTCTTGAATATCAAATGCATATAACTTAGTATATTTTTGCATATTTTGAGCCAAAAATAAAGTATCATTTCCATTTCCTGCCGTAGCATCTACTATATTATACACGTTATTTCGGCTTAAAACAGATTTTATCAAAATATGCGACAGTTGTATAGCATTACTTATAGTCTGCATAATAATAAATCTCCCAATCAATTATATACTAATTTATTTATAAATGTTTGATAGAAATTTTTATCTTCAAAATGAACTATTTGAGCAGGGAATTTAGCTTTGGCAATGATAATTTCATCACCCGGTTCTACATTTACGCTTTCTTGACCATCTAAAGTCATGTTCACACTGCGTTTAGTCATGCTAATCATATTTGTAATGGTTAATTTCACAATTTCAGATTCATCAATTATCATTGGACGAACGTAATAGGAATGTGGGCAAATCGGGGTCATCAAAATGCCCTTAACTTTAGGATTTACGATTGGCCCTCCTGCCGAAAGAGAATACGCTGTAGATCCTGTCGGCGTTGCCATGATTAAACCGTCCGCTTTGTACTCATTTACGGCATGGTCATTGATATTAACTCTAAAGTGCAACATACGCGATACACCGCATTTGCTCACAACGATATCATTTACAGCACTACCTACATAAATTAAATTTTCACCACGTTTGATGTATCCAGATAACATCAAACGATTTTCAATTTTATATTCTTTATTTACGATTTTAAACAATTTAGCTTCAAGCTCATTTGGCTCAATATCAGTCAAAAAACCTAAATGACCGATATTTATTCCGCATACAGGCACGCCTTTTTTCGCCACAAGACGACAAAGTCCTAAAAGCGTACCGTCGCCACCGATACTTATAGCTAAATCTATATTTTCTTCATCAATTTTAGGATTTATTAGTTCCTCATGGTAGAAAAACTTTCCTTCTTTTTCATCTAAATACAATATTATATCGTGTTCATTTGCAAATTTAATAATTCGCTCCAAAATTTCGCCAGCACTCGGTTTAGTTATATTAGGATATACCGCTATTTTCAAAAAAATTTCCCCCTGTTTATTATATCTATTTATCTAATTGACCATGTGCTTGCATTACTGTATCTTTTATTAGTTCTTCTGTAATATTGCTTATGTGTACTGTATCTAAGTCTAGTAAGATAAGGTATTCAATATTGCCTTCAGGACCTTTTACTGGTGAAAAGGTCAACTCTCTTGGCACAAAACCGATTTCACGGCTCAAATTCACTATTTTTTGAATTACTTCTTCATGAATTTTAGGCTCTCTAACAACGCCTTTCTTGCCTACTTTTTCCTTCCCTGCTTCAAACTGTGGCTTAATGAGTGCCACTATTTTCCCATCTGCACTTAAAAGCGTTTTTGCCACAGGAAGAACTTTATCTAAAGAGATAAACGCAACATCAATTGATGCAAAATTTATCTCCTCACCAATATCTTTTGGCGTAACGTATCTAATGTTAGTTCGCTCCATATTGATAACACGTTCATCAGTTCTGAGCGACCAAGCTAGTTGTCCGTAACCAACATCAATAGCAAATACTTTTCTTGCCCCATTTTGCAGTGAACAATCCGTAAAACCGCCTGTTGAAGCTCCGATATCTGCCACCACTAAATCTGTTAAATCTAAATTAAAAGTTTTAATCGCTTTAGCCAATTTTAAACCGCCACGGCTTACATAGCCGATATTATCTCCCAATACGCGAAGGTTTGCGTCCTCTTTTACCATTGTTCCTGCTTTATCGATTTTTTGACCATCAACTAAAACTAAGCCTGCCATAATAGTCGTCTTAGCACGTTCTCTGCTCGCAACTAGATTTCTTTCTACCAACATTACATCTAAACGTTTTTTTGCCATTTATCGTATCACACCCACTTAAAATTTTTATTTAACTAAATTTCTTACAGTATTTACTATAGATTCACAATTTAAATTGCAACCTGCCAAAACTTCCTCTCTAGTTCCCTGCTCTACAAATTCATCTTTTATGCCCATTCGCACTAATTTAATATTATAGCTTTCATTATCAGCTAACATTTCCATAACAGCAGAGCCAAAACCGCCTGCTAAAACACCTTCTTCAACAGTTATAACATATTCGCTGTTATTTTTATTTATCGCTGAAATAATCGTTTCACTGTCTAAAGGTTTAACAAAGCGAGCATTTATCACTGTGCAAGCAATATTTTCCTCTTGCAATTTTTTGCCAGCCTCAACAGCAGGTACAACCATAGAACCTAAAGCAATAATTGTTATGCTTTTCTTAGTTTGAGGATTATTTTCTGCGTTGAAAACTATTTCTGCTTTGCTCTTTGGCAATAATTTTACTTTTTCTTGCACTTCTACTCCACAGCCACGACCGCGAGGATAGCGAATAGCACAAGGTGCATTGTAGCTCACAGCACTAAAAACCATTTGGCGAAGTTCATTTTCATCTTTTGGTGCCATTACTACCATATTAGGAATTTGACGCATATATGCTATATCAAAAACTCCGTGATGAGTTGGCCCATCTTCGCCGACAAGTCCTGCTCTATCTAAGCAAAATACAACAGGCAAATTTTGCAAGGCCACATCATGAATTATTTGGTCATACGCTCTTTGAGCAAAGGTAGAATATAGTGCTACTATCGGTCTTTTTCCTATCGTAGCTTGCCCTGCTGAAAAAGTAACTGCGTGTTCTTCAGCAATACCTACATCAAAAAATCTCTCTGGATAAATTTGCGAAAACTTTTGCAAACCTGTCCCCGACGGCATGGCTGCTGTAATCGCTGTAATATCTCTATTTTCTGTAGCTAAATCCAATAGAGCTTGACTAAAAACCTGCGTATAAGTTGGCACTATCGAATTAGAGGCAATCGGCATACCTGTTTCTATATCGAATTTTCCTATGCCATGAAATTTTGAAGGAGCTTTTTCTGCAGGCAAATAGCCCTTGCCCTTTTGCGTTTGAATGTGGATAAGTACTGGCTCGTCCATATTGCGTTTTACTTTTTCTAAGATATTTATTAGATTAGGCAAATCGTGGCCGTCAATAGGTCCTAGATATCTAAATCCTAAAGCCTCAAATAAATTTCCCGATACTATAGCATTTTTTACACCGTCTTTGACATAATTTGCCGTTTTTAATACAGATTCGCCAATCTTAGGAATGGAACTTAACAAGCGATGTACATCTTTTTTAGCACGCTTATACTTTTCATCAACGCGGATAAAAGATAAATACTCAGACAATGCACCGACATTTGGAGCGATTGACATCTCATTATCATTTAATATCACAATCAATTTTCGCTTAGAAATTCCTGCATTGTTAAGTCCTTCAAATGCCTCGCCACCTGTCATTGCTCCATCGCCAATCACTGCAATTACATTGTAATCGTCGTGGTCTAAATCACGAGCTACAGCCATTCCAAGTGCTGCTGAAATAGAAGTACTGGCATGGCCTACGCCAAAAGCGTCATATTCACTCTCGCTCCGATTTGGAAATCCCGTCAAACCGTCTTTTTTTCTAAGTGTATCAAAAGCTTTTAATCTTCCTGTTAAAATTTTATGTGCATACGATTGATGCCCCACATCCCAAACAATTTTATCTCTTGGGCAGGAAAAAACAGCATGAAGTGCCAATGTAAGCTCTACAGTCCCCAAACAAGGTGCTAAATGACCGCCATTTGTAGATACAGTTTTGATAATTACTTCACGAATTTGCTTGGCTAATTCCTCAAATTGTGCAGTAGACAAAAATTTCAAGTCCGCAGGTGATTTTATTTGCTCTAAAATATTCATGAATACACACTACTTTCTTTTGTTTGATTCACTATCAATTCTTGCGTGCAATCAAATATTCAACTAATTCACGCAAGAAATCAGCTTCTTTGCCAAAATCAGCCAAAGCATTTTTTGCCTTATCCACAGCCTCTTGTGCCAATTTTTGTGCAGATTCCAAAGAACCTAAAGTTACATAGGTAGACTTGTGATTTTTTTCATCACTGCCAACAGGTTTTCCAATGCTTGCCTCATCGCCGATTACATCTAGAATATCATCTGTAATTTGAAAAGCTAAGCCAAACTGGCGAGCGTAATTTGTCAAAGCTTCAAGTTGTTTATCATTTGCTCCTGCCAAAATTGCACCAGAGCGAATAGCACAGCAAAACAATGCACCTGTTTTTGCTGAATGCATTTTTTTGAGCGTTTCTAAATCAATGCGTTTTCCTTCAGATTCCAAATCGATAACTTGTCCGCCAACCATGCCTTCAGCACCGCTTGCATGGCTCATTTCTTTGATAACTTTTAATTTTACTTCGCTATCAATATCTTTAGCCTTAGCAATCACTTCAAAAGCCATAGTCAAAAGTGCATCTCCTGCTAAAATAGCGACTCCTTCACCAAAAACTTTGTGATTAGTCAATTTTCCACGGCGATAATCATCATTATCCATAGCCGGCAAATCATCATGAATTAATGAATACGTGTGTATCATCTCAATAGATGTAGAGATGTTCAAAAACTTTTCGCCATCTGCTCCCACAGCATCAGCTGCTGCCATCATCAAAATAGGACGAAGCCTTTTTCCGCCAGCCATTAAACTGTAGTTCATAGCTTTTGCCAAATTACTACTTAATGCACTTTTTTCTTGATAAATTTTAGTCAATTCTTGATTTATCAATTCCATTTTATGCTTCATATATTCTTTCATCATATCATTTGTTCCTCAAATATTTATTTTAAAGGCAATCCACATCTAATTTGCTTTCTTTTACGCTGTTGGTGTTTTTATCAAAGCTAACTTGTGTATTGATGACTTCTTGTGCTTTATCTAATTCGCCTAAGCAAAAAGCTGACATCTTCATGCCTTCATTGTATTTATCTATCAATTCATTCAATGGAATATCTCCAGCTTCTAATTCATTTACAATCGCCTCTAAAGATTCCATAGCATTTTCAAAAGTTAATTTTTTTCTAGCCATTATTATCTCTCTCCAACAAAATCAATTTTTTCGCTCAATAGCAACACAATCATTATCTATAATTTCTACAACTTTAGCCTTTAACTTGCCCTTAGCCAAAGTTATGTACAAATCCTCATTTAGTTTTACCTCTTTTACATCATAGATAGTATCTAGCTTACCTTGTTTTTTAGCTTTTTCAACTATGCTAAAACCTCTCTTTAAGACGCAAAGCGGATTTAATACAGCCAGTCTTTCTGCCAATAGCTCTAAATTATGTTGTTTTTTTACAAATAAATCACTTGTAACTTGTTGCAAGCGAGATATTAAATTATCTAAATTTTGCTGACGAGTCAATAATATTCTATCTTTATATTTAAAACCACTACTTTGTAATATAAAATTCAATCTAGCACGTTTTTCTTCTATTTTTTGCACTGCCGTTTGCTTTAATTCTCGCTCTAAACTATTTAAATAATTGACTAAAGAATCGTATTCAGGCACAGCAAGCTCTGATGCCTGCGAAGGAGTTGAAGCCCTAACATCGCTGACTAAATCCACAAGAGTATAATCAGTTTCATGGCCGACAGCAGAAATCACAGGAATTTTAGAATTATAGACACTTCGTACAACGCCTTCTTCATTAAAAGCCCATAAATCTTCTACCGAACCACCGCCACGGCCTACAATTAAAATATCTACAGGATATTTTTTATTAAAAAATTCTATTGCTTCAACAATTTCCTTTGGAGCATTTTCGCCCTGCACATGTACAGAATATAAAACAATTTTTACAAGTGAATTTCTTCTATTTGCCACCTGACAAATATCTTTTATGACAGCACCTGTTTTTGAAGTTACAACGCCGATTACTTTTGGATAAAAAGGCAATTCTTTTTTATGTTCATCATCAAATAAACCTTCAGCTAATAATTTCTTTTTCAACGCCTCTAAAGCTAAAGTTCGCTCCCCTACGCCCTCAGGGAAAATATCCTTGACGTATAATTGATACACCCCGTCCCTATCATAGACAGAAATATAACCTACAGCGATTATCTTCATACCATTTTGCGGTGAAAAGCGAAAATTCATAGCATTAGTGCGAAATGCCACGCATTTTAAATTAGAACTTGTATCTTTTAACGTAAAATAGCAATGACCTGATGAATGCAATTTAAAATTAGATACTTCCCCTTTTATCATCAAATTATGTAGGATAATATCATCATCAAAACGCCCTTTGATATATTTATTTAATTGACTGACAGAATAAACCTTTTCCGCCATAATTCCTCCAGCTAATCTTTATTAATGCTCAAAAATTAAAAAAGCCAGGCTGTTTAGCCTGGCAAATAATGTTATTATTTAATCATTGCGCCCAAAACACCATTAACAAAACGGGCAGAATCATCTGTACCGAATTTTTTTGCCAATTCGACAGCTTCATTAATTGCTATATTAGGCACCAGCTTATCTGTACTAAAGTTCATCTCAAATATAGCTAAACGAACAATATTTCTATCGATAGCTGACATACGCGAAACGCTCCAATCCTTGGAAATTTCGCCAATCAAAACATCAATAGCCTCTATATTTTCTTTAGTACCACTAACCAACAGTTCTGCATAATCACAGTCATATGCCGAAATTTTAGTATGTGCTAATACATTTGCTAATGCATCTTCAACGCTTATATCATTAAAATCAAGCTGAAACAACGTTTGCAATGCTATTTCTCTCGCTTGTCTGCGACTCATAAAAAATTTAACTCCTTTATCATTTATCAGCTCTATTAGCTTTATTGTTTATTTTGCTTTACTAATTTACCAACGACGGGAATAGGGTGGTAAAAAACGTTGGATTTTATATAAAAACTCATCTGAAAAATCATCGTCTTTATCTATACGATTGCCTATATACAAACCTATTCCCACGCCTATTACTACGAATATCGTGGAAAAAAAGCCGAAAATCAATATAGCCACCGAAAGTACAAATCCAATGATAATTCCTACGCTTCGACCAAAATGTTCCCTGAACTGATATTTAATAAAATTTAAAATATCTTCTTTCATTGTCATTTAGGCACCTCGCTAAAAACTTTAAACCACGCGTTTTTTACTCTTATCAGCACCATTTGAAATACTGCTGACACTTATTTGAATATTAGCGTTTTCAATGCCGATAAAATCGTGTAGATAGCTATTGAGTTGATACTTGATATCATCTCCTATAGTTATAATATTTTTATCTTCACTGACAACTAATTTCAAAGTAAAATTAGGCACTAAAGCTCTATCTTTGCCAGATGCTTTTGTCATTTTCAGTCTAACTTTAACATCACGAACTCCATAAGCGGAACGGGCAATCCTATCAGCCATATCCTTTAATGCCGATAGCGAAACCTGCACCTCTCCTAGTTTTCCTTTAACTATCATAGCTTCACTTGCACTAACATTTTTATTAGTGGTAGATAAGCTCTGAATGATTAAGTACAAGCTGAGAAGAAATACGACTATCGCTACAGCTAAAGTTTCCCATCTACTGCATAAGTATAAAAATTCATTCCAAATGCGAGCATCAGAAAAAATTCTAGCAAATAAACCTATTGTGAGTAAAGAAACTGCACCAAATGCCAATGCGTAAAAGAATAGGATGATACGATTTATAACGTTCATACTAATCCTCTTTCTCAAATTAAAAAATCTAAAGTCGATTTAGTTTAATTTCTCATCGAAAATTAACGAACACGAACTTCTTCTTCTTTGATATCTTCAGGGAAACTTACACCTTGAATATGGATATTAACTTCAACAGTATTTAAACCAGTCATATTCTCGATAGCATTTTTAACGCCTTCTTGAACGCTAAGAGCGATATCTGGAATACGAACACCATATTTTACAATAATATAAAGGTCAACAGCAGCTTCTTTTTCGCCAACTTCAACTTTTACACCTTTAGAGAAGTTTTTACGACCGAGCATTTCAGCAATACCGCCTGCAATGCCACCGCTCATGCCTGCAACGCCTTCAACTTCAGTAGCGGCAAGCCCTGCAATAGTGCTTACAACTTCATCTGCAATGCGAATTGTACCTAAAGAATTTACTGTAGCTTTTTTTAAATCTTCCATGTTAAAATCCTCCCTCTATAACCAAAAATTTTTGGTAAAACACATCATTTTATTAAATCAATTATAACAAAGATATTAAAATTATAAAAGAATATTTTTATGTTCAAAAATATTTCCGCTTACATTCTAATTAAAATTTTAATTGATTCTTATGTGAGAATTTCTACATAAAGTACTCATTTTCCTGCAATAATTATCACAAAAATTAATAAAAATACAACAGCTTTATATTTATAACCTAGTCAATAAATAAAACCAGCCGATTAAGGCTGGTTTAATGATTAAAAATTAAGCACGTTCGATGTAGTTACCAGTACGAGTGTCAATTCTAAGAACATCGCCTTCGTTTACGAATAAAGGCACACGAACTTCGTAGCCAGTTTCAACTTTAGCCATTTTAGTAGCACCAGTTGCAGTATCGCCTTTAACGCTTGGTTCACATTCAACAACTTCAAGGTTTACAGAATTAGGTAAAGTAATACCGATGATAGCACCTTTGAAAGTCTGAAGATTGATATCCATATTTTCTTTTAAGAAGTTTAAAGCACTGCCTAACTGTTCTTTTGTAAGTTCAGTCTGGTCATATGTTTCATTATCCATGAAAGTATACATACCATCTGCTTCATATAAATACTGCATAGCTCTAGTTTCTACATGAGCTGCTGGTAATTTTTCATTTGGGTTGAAAGTACGTTCAACTACTGCACCTGTTTGTACATTTTTAATTTTTGTGCGAACAAACGCTGCACCTTTACCTGGTTTTACGTGTTGGAAATCAACAATCTGCCATACACCATTATCAATCTCGAGTGTAAGACCTGTACGGAAATCACTGCTGGAAATCATTAAAACATTCCTCCAAAATTTAATATCTAATTTAATTATAACTCAATGAGCTTTTTATCACTTTTTGTAAGTGCTTCAGAACCCTTTGCCGTAACTAGAACAGTATCCTCAATGCGAACACCGCCAAAATCAGGCAAATAAATTCCTGGCTCATCAGTAACCAACATATTCTCCTTTAATTCCTTTGTCGGACTTAGCGGAGATAATCGTGGCAATTCATGAATTTCAAGGCCAACACCATGACCTAATCCATGACCAAAATACTGTCCATACCCTGCCTGTTTGATGTAATCTCTCACAGGGGCATCAACTTCTTTGCCACTTTTTCCCGGTGCTATCTCTTTTAAACCGATAAGCTGTGCCTTTAAAACAATATCGTAAATCTCACGTTGTTTATCGCTCGCTTTACCGACGCAAAAAGTACGAGTTATATCTGAATGATACCCCTTGTAAACAGCACCGAAGTCTATTGTAACAAATTCACCGTCATTTATCAACTTGTCGCTCGCAACTCCATGAGGCAATGCCCCTCTTTTTCCTGAAGCGACTATAGTTGTAAACGCTGGACGAGAACTTCCTAGCCTACGCATTTTACCTTCAAGTTCACTTGCTACTTCATTTTCGCTCATTCCTGCTTTAACGTAAGTTAAAATATGCGAAAAGGCTTCATCACTTATCCAAATAGCTTTTTTTAGAAGTTCAATTTCTGCTTTATCTTTGATGACTCTAAGCTCATCTAAATCAACAGCAATGGAAAAATCTATTTCTTTTTCCGCTAATAACTGCAATAGTTTATTGTACTGATTGTAAATCAAAGCATTGCCTTCAAAAGCCACGTTCAATATGCCAGTAGCTTTAATCACTTCTGCAATTTTAGCGAGTAGTCCCGTCTTATGCTCAAGGATTTCAAAATTAGTCTGCTGTTTTGCCTGTTCTGTATAGCGAGAATCTGTAATCAAAAATGCATCATTTAAAGTGATGACTAAAATAGTATCATCACCTGTAAAACCGCTAAAATAGTGCAGATTTTCTTCCTTATTTATCACTACACCCTCGCAGTTTTTTTCTCTTAAAAATTCACGAAGTCGTACAATACGATTTTCTATATTTTGCATATGATTACGCCTCTTTTGTCAAATGTCTAATCGCAATGTAAAGTGCGGATTTATAGCTATCTAAACCAAAACCGCAGATTTGACCCACGACAACAGGAGAAATCACCGAGTGACGACGAAATTCTTCACGCTGATGAACATTGGATAAATGAACTTCTATTGTGGGAATTTCCACAGCAGAAATAGCATCGCGAATAGCAATACTATAATGCGTAAATGCACCTGCATTTAAAATAATATAATCGAATTTTCCACGAGAATCATGAAGTTTATCAATAATAGCCCCTTCGTGATTGCTTTGGAAAAAATCAATATCTATGCCACTAGATTTAGCCTGCTGAGCCAAATCCTCATTTATATCTTGCATAGTTAAATGACCGTAAATTTCAGGTTCACGAGTTCCCAATAAATTTAAATTAGGCCCATGTATAACTAATACTGCACTCATCAAACCACTGCCTTTTTATTTTTTATAACTTTCTACATTATAATTATACAATGAATGAGCAATAAAAACAATCTAACAACAAACTACAAATACCAATTAAACAAAAATTAAGCATAAAAATAAGCCGATATACTTTTATCCAACAAAGTTTATCGACTTTACTTTCCCTTATCTAGGCAACAATTTTTAATATTTGATGATAAACGCTTTTTCTTCATCGACAGAAGAAATTTCTTTTGCATTAAAGCTTTCAACTTTTATGATGAAATTTCCCTTTTTCAACGTATCGACAAATTTTGTCAAAATGCTATCTTCGCCTTGCATTTCTAAATACACAGTCCCATCAGCCATATTTTTCACTAAGCCTGTAATGCCGAGTTCCTCTGCCTTTTGGCAAGCAAAAATTCTAAAGCCAACTCCTTGCACTCTACCAGTTATAACTGCCTTATAGCGTTTTACATTGCTCATCTTTCCACGCTCCTTTAACAATGTTACAGTGATTTTTTTTGATTGTTTAATAAAAATCGAATATATATCTTTATCAGACACTTTCAGTATAATTCATCTTTTAGACAAATGCAATAGATAAAACCTACCGTTTTAATAAGAAATTTTTATAATTTTTTCCCCTCATATAGTTGTTTAAATATCAAATTCATGTTATTATCAATATACATGATAACTATTATTGATTGAAAAAATATATACCATTATTAGAAATTATCATTACTATTTATCTTGTTTAATTATTGTTTATGATTTGGGGGATTCAAAATGATTACTGGATATGTAGGAACTTACAATAGTACAACTGGAAAAGGCATTTATCAATTTTCTTTTGATGAACAAAATGGCAAATTAGCTGATATCAAAAGCTATTATCCTGCTGATGACGCTAAATGTGCTATTTTAAATGAAAGCAAACATACATTAGCTATCACTTTGCAAAAAGGCGACAAAAGCGGTGTAGCACTCTTAGATACTAAAACTAATACGCTATTAGATGAAATTCTTCAAGAAAAAAAAGCCCCTTGCTTTATAAAATACGATAAAGATTTTATCTATACAGCAAATTATCACGACGGCGTAGTCATGGTTTATCAAGTAAAAAATGATAAACTAAATTTAGTAAAACGCATTGAAGTAGTAACTAAAGCAGGTTGTCATCAAGTTATGCTCTGCAAAGATTATTTAGTAGTACCTTGTCTATTGATAGATGAAGTTCGCATTTTTGATACAAAAAACGATTTTGCTTTAGTGCAAACTTTACATTTTCCCAAAGGCACAGGTCCAAGACATGGAGTTTTCACCGCAGATTTTAAAACTCTTTACTTAGTAAGTGAATTGAGCCACGAATTTTTTGTCTTTGATGTAGATTGTGCTACTTTAAATTTTACATTAAAAGATAAACTTTCCTTACTTCCAAGCGACACTAGCGATGAAATGCGTAAAAAATCTACAACAGCGGCAATTCGCCTCACTAAAGACGAACAATTTATCTATGTATCCACTCGTGGAGCAGATATTTTAACTGTAATTAGCATAAATGACGATAAATCACCTAAAATAGTTCAACAAGTTCATGAAAAAATCGCTCACCCTCGCGATTTCTTGCTAAGCTATGATGAACAATTTCTCTTAGTTGTAAATCGTGATAACGATGATTTAGTCAGCTTTAAATTAAATTCCTCTACAGGTAAAATCAAAAACATGATTGATAAGTTAAATGTGCCAAAAGCTGTTGGCATAACTTTAGAGAAAGTCAAATTATAGATAATAAAAACGACAAATTTATATTTAAGAAAAGAGTGATTAGATGACAAAAGCATTTACTATTTTTGGTGGAACAGGTGATTTGACTTTCCGCAAATTGATGCCTGCTCAATATAATATGACTACAGCAAATGTAGAAGAAGCACAATCTCGCATTGTCATAATCGGCAGACGAGATTATACCACACAGCAGTATTGCGAATTAGTTCGCAACTGGGTAAAAAAGTTTGCCCGTTTGCCTTACACAGATGAAGATTTTAACCGCTTTGCCAAACGCATAACCTATTTTAAAATGGATTTTTCTAAACTAGAAGAATACGACCGTTTAGCAGAGTTTTACACTAAAGAAAATATCCTTGAGCATATCTTTTACTTTGCCGTAGCTCCACGCTTTTTTGCCATTATCGCTCATGGTTTAGAAGTTGTAGACAACGCTAACAGCGGAAAAGTTATCTTAGAAAAACCTTTCGGTGAAGACTTAGAATCCGCCAAAGAATTAAATCAGCAATTAGAAGAATTTTTCCCTAAAGAAAATATCTATCGAATTGACCACTACCTCGGCAAAGAAATGGTACGCAATATCCAAACAATTCGCTTTTCCAATCCTATCTTTTCCAATTTATGGAACTCTCTCTATATCGAATCCATTCAGATTTCTGCCTTTGAAGATATTGGCATAGGTAGTCGTGGTGGTTATTACGATACGAGCGGAGCTTTAAAAGACATGGTGCAAAATCATTTATTCCAGATTTTATCCATCGTTGCCATGGAATGGCCAGAACAATTTTCTAATGACGCTATGCATGACGCTCAACTTAGGGTTTTAAAAGCACTTCGCCCGATAAAAGATATAAGAGATAGTCTGGTTCTAGGTCAATATAAAGGTTACAAACAAGAAAAATCCGTAGCTCAAAATTCTAATACAGAAACTTATGCAGCACTTCGCCTATTTATCGACAACGAACGTTGGTGGAATACGCCTATTTACATTCGCACAGGCAAAAAATTATCTTGCCGTGAAATGCAAATTGCCATTGTATTTAGTCAATCCTTCATTTCCTCTGAACCAAATATTCTCATCATTAAAATTCAACCAAATGAAGGCGTACATCTTCAATTTAACGTCAAAAAACCAGGCGATACAGATGAAATCACACAAGCAAAAATGGACTTTGTACAAAGCAGTTCCTTTGCAAGTCGCATAAATACACCTGAAGCCTACGAACGCTTAATCATCGCTTGCATACAAGGCAATCGTTCTTGGTTCTCTCAATGGGATCAAATCGAAACAAGTTGGGAATTTGTTGAACATATGAAAGACTTGTACAGCTGGGAAAAACTCCCTGTATTCACCTACGATGCAGGCACAGCAGGTCCTAAAGAAGCCGACAAACTCCTCGAAAGATACGGTCATAAATGGGTACTTGAATAATATAGATAAATTAAAAACCTCGCAAGGTAAAATTTCTTGCGAGGTCTTTTGTCATTATAGAATCTTTATGTTACAAATTTTTAAGATTATACTCCTAAAAAATAAATAAGCAATAATTTAAATTTGATTTTACATAAGTTTTACATTCTAATCTAAAACTTTATTTTATATTTTACATAACAGTCATAGTGATTTTACACGTTTTTATTATACTAAATACAACAAATAAATTAAGACACGATTTAAAGTCTTAGGGAGGATTTATAAATTATGAATTGGAAAAAATTGGCATCTCTCGGCGTAGTTGCAATGTTATCTCTTAGTATTTTAGGTTGCGGTGGTAATTCTAATAATAGCACATCATCTGTTACAGGTAGTATTACAGGTTCTGGCTCCTCTGCTCTTTTACCACTTGTAAAGGATGCAGCTGATAAATTTAAAGAAGCAAACCCTGAAGTTTCAATCACATTAAATGGTGGTGGATCTGGTACAGGTCTTAAACAAGTAGCTGATGGTTCTGTTGATATTGGCAATTCTGATGTAGCTGCTGATACAAAACTTGATAAAGCAATTGCAGATACATTAGTTGATCATAAAGTCTGTGTTATAACAATGGCTCCTGTAATCAACAAAGATATCGCTGGACAAGTAAAATCTTTGACTAAACAGCAACTCAAAGATATTTTCACAGCTAAGATTACTAATTGGAAAGAAGTTGGTGGACCTGATGAATCAATCGTACTCGTAACGCGTCCGTCAACATCTGGTACACGTGCTCTATTTAAAGAATTTGCTTTAGATGGTGCGGAAGAAACTTCTAATAAATCTTTGGAAACTGATGACTCTGGTACACTTTTGCAGAGCATCAAGGACAACAAAGGTGCAATCGGCTATGTAGCATTGTCTTACCTAGTCAACAACCAAGATGTAGCTACAATAGCTATTGATGGTGTTGAACCTACTTTAGAAAATACGTACAGTGGTAAATATCCTGTATGGGGTTATGAACATATGTATACAAAAGGGGAATCAAGCGGTGCTGTAAAATCCTTCCTTGATTTCATCATGTCTAATGAATATGGCAAGGTTATAGAAGCTCAAGGCTATGGTATCACTAGCAAAATGCAAGTTCAAAGATAATCGCTGGCAGATTGCAATATAAAAAAAATAAAAGAGGCGATGGTTATCGCCTCTTTTATTTTATAATATGGATTATTTTTTATTTTACTGTATGAAAGGATGTTTCGATGAAATTATCAAACACAGTTGCATATCGTCAAAATAGTATATGGCACGCCATTATAACGATTTGTGGTTTATTAATGATTATTATAACCATATCTATTGGTACGTTTTTATGTTACAAAGGCATAGGGATTTTTACTATTTACGACCATAGTATGAGTGAATTTTTATTTTCTTCTCAGTGGAAACCAGCTGATAATACGATAGGTGGAGGCAGTGTTGGTGCTGCTATATTTATTGTAGGCTCTATTGTAACATGTATGTTAGCACTTATCATCGCAACACCATTTAGCTTGGCAAGTGCTATTTTTATGACGGAGATATCGCCAGGGCTTGGCAGAAAGATATTACAGCCTGCTATTGAAATTTTTGTTGGTATTCCATCTGTCGTATATGGTTGGATTGGTCTTACAATATTAGTACCATTTATCAAGAATTTATTTAATTTACAATTTGGTTTTTCTGTGCTTGCAGCTGGCATTGTTCTTGCAATGATGATATTTCCCACAATTACGAGTTTATCTGCTGATGCGATAAGTAGCGTATCATTTTCGGTACGCAATGCCTCATATGGTCTGGGGGCAACACGCTGGCAAACAATCAACAAAGTCGTTATTCCAGCTTCAATATCTGGAATTATGACAGCAATCGTTCTTGGTTTGGCACGTGCTTTTGGTGAAGCTTTAGCTGTTGCTATGGTAATTGGCAAAATGAAAGCTTTTCCTGAATCCCTACTGGCACCGACTACTAATTTAACATCAGCTATTGCCTCTGATATGGGGGGTGCTATGGAGGGCAGTGAATATAATTTAGCACTGTGGACAATGGCATTATTACTATTTATCATTTCCTTGATATTCATTTTTATAATTCATTATATATCTGCTAAATCATCTGAGGTATAAGGAGGAATTAAATTATGATGACGATTGAAAAAGCCAAGATGATAGATAAATTTATGACAGGCGTTTTTTATGTAATCGCTGGATTTTTTCTATTATTGTTATTAGCATTTACCTTTTATGTAATAATTAAAGGATTTAGTCATTTTACTCCTAATATGTTTTCTTTTTCGCGTAATGGCATTGGTAATTTATTTTTTAATACAATCTATTTGGTATTTCTTGCCTTGCTCATCAGTGTACCTCTTGGCGTTGCTGCTGGCACGTATATGGCAGAATATGCAAAGCCAGGTAAACTTACAAAAGTAATTCGTATCTGTATAGAAACGTTGTCATCTTTACCGTCTATCGTTGTCGGTCTATTTGGTTATCTTGTGTTTATCGTAATGACACATTCGCAGTGGAATTTATTTGCCGGTGCACTTGCTGTTTCAATACTGAGTTTGCCACTTATCACTACAGTTACCGAGGACGCACTAAAATCATTACCAGTAGGATATAAATCTGGCAGTTTAGGTATGGGTGCGACATTATGGCAAACAATACGTCATGTGATGCTGCCTGCTTGTATGCCACGTATTATGACAGGTGTTATATTAGCAGCTGGACGTGGTTTTGGAGAAGCAGCTGCACTTTTATATACAGCCGGTATGAGTACAGATATTGTCTGGACAAACTGGAATATTTTTTCGCCTACTTGTCCACTCAATCCATTTAGACCTGGTGAAACATTGGCACTTAATATTTGGGCATCACGTACAGAGGCTTTAGCACCAAATGCAGCTGATATAGCTAATTTATCATCGGCAATTTTAATGATAATGGTATTTGCCTTTAGTCTAGGTGCAAGATATTTGAGCACTTATCTTGATAAAAAAGTAGGAGGAAAATAAAAGTGAGCAATAAAGCTAATTTAAAATTTGATGTTAAAGGATTATCTCTCTACTACGGAAAATTTAACGCCTTAAAAAACATTTCAATAGGAATAAAAACAAATGAAATTACAGCATTAATAGGTCCGTCTGGTTGTGGTAAATCCACCTTTTTAAAAACTTTAAATCGCATGAATGATTTTATTGATGATGTAAAAGTAGATGGTGTAATAAAGCTTGATGGGGAAGACATTTATCGTCAAATAGATCCTATTACTTTGCGTCGTCGTGTAGGCATGGTATTTCAACAGCCAAATCCTTTCCCGAAAAGTATTTATGATAATGTAGCGTATGGACCGCGTATTCATGGTATTTCAAAAAAGAACAGACTTGATGAAATAGTAGAACGCAGTTTGCGTCAGGCTGCAATTTGGGATGAATTAAAAGATCGCTTAAATAAATCAGCACTTGGATTATCTGGTGGTCAACAACAGCGTCTTTGCCTTGCCAGAACACTTGCCGTACAGCCAGATGTGATTTTGATGGATGAACCAACATCTGCACTAGATCCTATATCTACAATGAAGATAGAAGACTTGGTGTTGGAATTAAAAAAAGACTATACGATTGTAATAGTAACGCATAATATGCAACAAGCAAGTCGTATATCAGATAAAACAGCATTCTTCTTATTGGGTGATTTAGTTGAATTTGGTGAAACAACAGAGCTATTTGCTAATCCTAAAAACAAAAAAACTGAAGAATACATCACTGGCAGATTTGGTTGATAGGGCAGTAAAATGCATATAATTAAGAATGGAGCTGATTTTTTCAAATGGTAGCAAGAATAAAATTTACAAATGAAATAAATAATCTTGTAAACAGTGTTCTCATCATGAGTGCACGTTTAGAAAAAACTATAGATACAGTCATCAAAAACTTAGATGATAAAAATGAATATTTAGCTAAACAAATTGTTGAAAATGATGATATATTTGATAAAGACGAACACGACATTGAAAAGAAGTGTTTAAAGTTAGTTTTAACGCAATCACCTGTAGCTTCTGATTGGAGAAAAATAGTTGCTATTATGAAGATGATCAGCGACATTGAACGAATTGGCGATCACTGTGCTGATATTTCAAAGTATACAATGCATTTGGCTACAGAACACTCAGTAGAACTGCCAAAATACTTTCATGATATGCTAGATGTAATACGCAATATGGTACACAATAGCATTATATGTTTTAATGATTCTGATACAGTATTAGCTGAAAAAATAATCAAAACAGATGATATAGTTGATAAATATTTTTATGACTTTCGTAAAGATATAGAAGTATTGATTGAACAAAATCCAAAAGATACAGAGCAGTATATCAACTACTTGATGATTGCTAAATATGTAGAACGCATAGCTGACCATACGACAAATATTGCTGAATGGGTAATTTTCATTGTAAAAAATGAATTAAAATAATTGTAGTATATGGCAAGAGTCTATAAGGATAGATTCTTGCCATACTTTTATATCATGAAAACCTAATATTTTAATACGTTGCATTTATACCTGCAGTATAACCCATAGAAAAGGCTGCTTGTAAATTATATCCGCCGGTAAAGCCGTCTACATCGACAACTTCGCCCACGCAGTATAAATCCTTGACGATTTTTGATTCCATAGTTTTAGGATTGATTTCTTTTGTGGAAATACCTCCTGCTGTAACTATAGCCTCGCTTATCGGACGAGTTTTCGTTACTGTTACCACTAAATTTTGCAATAAATCGAGCAACCTTTCTCTTTCTTGGCGATTGATTTGATTTACAAATTTATCTGGGTCGATATACGCTAAATCAATGATTACAGGTATTAATTTATTTGGCAAAAGTTCATTTAAAGCATTTTTTATCTGCTTTCTGCTAAACTTTTCAAAATCCCTTTGAATGCGTTTATCTAATTGCTCACGAGTTAAAGCAGGTTTTAAATTAATCGCTAGTTCAACTGTTTTGCCTTCGTTTAAATTGATAGCAATAGCCCTGCTCAAAGATAAAATAATTGGCCCGCTAATGCCAAAATGTGTAAACAGCATTTCGCCGAACATCTCTTTGATTTTTTTTGCAGGCTTACCGTCAATTAAAGTATTTACACTTACATTGCGTAAAGATAAACCTTGTAAATCCTTAATCCATTCTTCTTCACATTCTAACGGAACTAAACTAGGCAAAATCGGTACAATCGTATGACCTGCTTTTTCGGCCATGATAAACCCTTCGCCGTTAGAACCTGTCCCTGGATAAGAAGCTCCACCCGTAGCCAAAATCACGACATCAGCACTGTAAACTTCGCCTTTATCATTTACTACACCGACGATTTTTCCGTTTTCAATTTGCAAAGCTTTTACAGTTTCATTGTATTTTATCTGCACAGCTAAACTGCGTAATTTTCGCTCAAAAGCATTTACAACGTCTATAGCTTTATCGCTCACAGGAAAAATGCGTCCGCCTCGTTCTTCCTTTAAAGGCACATCTAATTCTTCTAAAAAAGAACGAATATCCCAATTGAAAAAATTGTTAAAAGCACTGAATAAAAATCTGCCATTTCCTGGAATATTTTTTACAAATTCATTTAAATTTGCTGTATTTGTTACATTGCAACGGCCTTTTCCTGTGATTAACAGCTTTCTACCTAGCCTATCTTTTTTTTCTAGTAGTAAAACTTCAGCACCGTTTTCTGCCGCTGTAACACTAGCCATTAAACCGCCAGCTCCGCCACCTACTACGATAACCTTTTTCATTTTGCTCTTACCTTTTTAACCTTTGCTTTGCCATTGGTTTTTGCCTTTGTTTCCTCACCGATTAATTTACGCAAGCTGATGAGTTCACGCTCACGGAGCGGACGATATTCGCCTCTTTTTAAGCCATTCAAAAGAAGTCCCGCAAAAGCAATGCGTTTTAAGGCTTTTACTTCATAGCCCAAAGCGGAAAACATTCGGCGAACTTGGCGATTTCTGCCTTCATGGATAGTTATTTCAATGCGAGAAGTTTTTGTTGGTTTATCTATAGAATCAACGTATACATCAGCAGGCGCAGTTTTTCCGTCCTCTAATTTCACGCCATTTGCCAATTTATACAAATCATCATTGGTGATAATGCCGTCGATTTTTGCTACATAAGTTTTCATGATTTCATATTTTGGGTGCAATAATTTATTCATGAAATCACCGTCATTAGTCAAGAGAAGTAAACCTTCAGTGTTATAATCCAATCTGCCGATAGGAAAAATGCGTTCCTCTACATCTGATAAAATATCGACAACAGTTTTTCTACCTCGCTCATCTTTAACCGTTGAAATATATCCTTTGGGCTTATTTAAGATGTAATAAACCTTCTTAGTTTCAGGTTTAACGATTTTTCCGTTGTAAAAAACTTTATCTTTAGTCACATTGATTTTTGTCCCGAGTTCTTTAACAACTACGCCATTTACACGAATTTTTCCCTCTAAAATAAGTTGCTCTGCTCCACGGCGAGAAGCAATTCCTGCACTTGCTAAAAATTTTTGCAATCTTTCTTCCAAATCAATTCTCCTTAAAATCAAAATAAAATATCCCTCAATAAAAAGCCGTGATTCCCAAATGAAAATCACGGTTTTTACAAATCTTATAAAAGAACTTTGTGCGGTGCAATTTTTCGCTTGTTATTTTCTGTAACTAAAATGCGACCAATGCCTGCAAATTCTTCCTTTTTACTTTCCCCTACACCTTTAACGTACAAGCGAATGTATTTATCTTCAAATACGATATCGTCTGCAATATCTAATTGCTTGCCCTGCTTGAACATCAAAGCCTCAGTTTCATCAATTACGTGTTTAGCTAGATGCCTTATCGGATAATCTACAGGCAATAAAACCTTGTGTGGAACAAGTCCGATTTCTTCTGTAGACCATGCCGTATCGAGTTTAAATACGCCAACGTGCGAGCGAATTAAAAAGCTCATCACTGTAGGTATATTTAATTTTTTGCCAATATCCCTGCACAAGGTGCGTATATAAGTTCCCTTAGAACATACAACTTCAAAGATAAATCCATCTGCAGTCATCTCTTGGAGATTTATATCGTAGATAGTAACTTCACGTTCAGGCATTTCTACTTCGATATTTTTGCGAGCCAATTTATACGCTTTTTCACCATTTATGCGAATTGCCGAATGCATCGGTGGACGCTGTTTTATCGTGCCACGAAAAGAGTTTAAAACCTCTTTTACCCTATCCTCGCTAGGCATAGTGTACTCAGCTTCTTCGATGACTTTTCCCGTATCATCACCTGTATCTGTGCTGTAACCAAAAGTAACTTCTGCCTTGTAGGATTTATCGGTCTCGTCCATATATTCAAGCATTCTAGTCGCTTTTCCCAAACCCACAGGCAAAACTCCAGCAGCAGCAGGGTCTAAAGTTCCTGCATGGCCGACTTTTTTCATGCTGTAGATTTTTCTAAGATGATTGATAATATCATGAGAGGTTATCCCTGGTGCTTTTAAAACATTTACAAAACCATTAGGCATTTTCTTCACCCGCTTCATCTATCCCCTTGATAATAGCCTTGAGGACAATTTCTTTAGTTTGAGCTAAATTCTCGTATACTGTAGCACCAGCAGCACGGATATGACCGCCACCGCCAATGGATTGAGCAACACGGCTCACATTTACAGCTTTAGAACGCATACTCACACGAGTTATGCTCTCATCTGCATATTTAATCATCACGGCAACATCAACGCCACGAATATTGCGGGCAAAATTTACAAATCCCTCTGTATTATCGGCAGATTCTTTTAAGGCTTTATCTACTGTCATCAAAGCGATTTTTCCATTGTGATATAGTTCAATAGTTTCAATCGCACGGCCAACAGCCCTAACGCTAGAAAACGAACGCTGGTCAAACACCTCAGATATTTTATCAGGTTTTGCACCGCATTCAATCAATTCAGCTCCTGCTCTAAGCGTATACGGTTTAGTGTTGCTGTAGCGGAAAAAGCCTGTATCTGAGCAAAGCCCTGTATACAAACAAGTTGCACTATCTACATTAAACGAAATGCCCATTTCCTTGATGAGAGAAAATACAATTTCTGCAGTTGCTGCCGCATTTGCATCTACATAGCAAAAATCAGAGCTTTTGCTATTGGAGATGTGATGGTCTAAATTCAATACAGGTGCATTTACCACCTCACGCACCTTGCCAATGCGGTTTAAATCTACATCTAAGATTATCAACAAATCAGCCTCAATTTTTGCTGATAAATCTTCTGGCTTTTTGTATAACTCGAGCCCTTTCATCATACCTAGATTATCTGGTAAATCATCATCTAATACAATTTCTATCTCTTTATCAGCGTAATTTTTCATTAAAGCATGGTATAAACCAAGCGTAGAGCCAACATTATCGCCATCGGGATTAACATGAGAGGATAAGACAATTTTTTTAGCCTTAGAAATAATTTCTCCGGCTTGCTTTAATGTTACTTCCATTTGTTATTCCCCTATTTATTTTCATCTTCTTTATGAATTTTTAATAAAAGTTTTTGAATATGTGTGCTATATTCAAGAGAAGTATCCATAAAGAATCTAATTTCAGGGATAAATTTCAAGCGAATGCGATGAGCAAGTTCTCTGCGGATAAAAGCTAAGGAAGAATTTAAACCCTTCCAAGTGTCTTCTATCTGCTTATCGCTTCCCAAAATGCTCACATACAATTTAGCATTGCGTAAATCGCTAGAAACATCAACTTCTGTAATCGTAACGAAACCAATGCGTGGGTCTTTCAACTCACGCATGATGATTTCGCTCGCTTCTTGTTTAATTAATTCTTGCACTTTTTCAATGCGAACGCTTCCCATTTACATATTCTCCTTATTATTTTTGTGGAATTTCTTCCATATCATAAACTTCGAGGATATCACCTTCTTTGAAATCGCGATAGTTATCAATAGTGATACCACATTCATAACCTGTTGCAACTTCTTTTACATCATCTTTAAAGCGACGTAAGGATTCAATCTGACCTTCGTACAATACGATATTGTCGCGGATAATGCGGATTTTGGAGTTGTTGCAAACTTTACCTTCAAGGACATAAGAACCAGCAACAAGAGCTTTGGAGAATTTCATAACTTGACGAATTTCTACTTTACCTTGAATTACTTCTTTGTATTTAGGAGAGAGCATACCCTTCATAGCAGATTGAATATCGTCAATAGCTTCGTAAATTACGCGATAAGTGTGAATGTCAATTTTTTCGCTATCTGCCAATTTGCGGGCATTTGCATCAGGGCGTACATTAAATGCAATGATGAGAGCATTTGCCGCAGAAGCCAACATTACGTCAGATTCAGTTACAGCACCAACACCAGAGTGAATGACATTTACACGAACTTCGCTTTCATTTTTATTAAGGCCTAAAAGGGAAGAAGAAACAGCCTCTACAGAACCTTGAACGTCAGCTTTAATCAAGATATTTAATTCTTTGATATCGCCTTCGTTAATCTGATTGAATAAATCATCTAAAGAAACTTTCTTAGAACGCATTAATTCATTGCGTTGTTTTTCAATTCGTTTTTCAGCGATAGTCTTAGCCAATTTTTCATCAAGAACTGCAAGTTCATCACCTGCTTCTGGAACATCAGCTAAACCTAATACTTCAACAGGCATAGAAGGGCCTGCTTTTTTTACTTTTTCGCCACGGTCATTAATCATTGCACGAACTTTACCGCAAGCAGTACCTGCGATGATAAAATCGCCGATGTGAAGTGTACCGTTTTGTACAAGTACAGATGCTACAGGGCCACGACCTTTATCAAGACGTGCTTCGATGATTACACCACGAGCTTCACGGTTAGCATTTGCTTTTAATTCCTGAACTTCAGCAACGAGTAAGAGCATTTCTAATAAATCATTGATACCTTCTTTTTTCTTTGCAGAAACAGGTACCATAATAGTTTGACCGCCCCATTCTTCTGGAATGAGTTCGTGTTCAGCTAATTGCTGTTTAACATGGTCAGGATTAGCCCCTGGTTTATCCATTTTGTTGATAGCAACAACGATTGGCACTTTAGCAGCCTTAGCATGGTTGATTGCCTCAAGAGTCTGTGGCATAACGCCGTCATCTGCTGCAACTACAAGTACAGCAATATCTGTAACCTGAGCTCCACGAGCACGCATAGCAGTGAACGCCTCATGACCTGGAGTATCCAAAAATACGATTTTTTGGCCGTTGCACATTACTTGATAAGCACCGATGTGCTGAGTGATACCGCCCGCTTCATTTGAAGTAACGGAAGTTTTGCGGATTGCGTCAAGTAAAGAAGTTTTACCATGGTCAACGTGTCCCATTACTGTAACAACAGGAGGACGAAGAGCCAATTTTTTAGGGTCATCTTCAACTTCAGGAATTTCTGTCAAATCAACTTCAGGTGGAAGTTCTTCAACAGTGATGCCAAATTCTTCAGCGATTAAAGTAGCAGTTTCAAAATCGAGTTCCTGATTGATTGTAGCCATTGTGCCCAAAAGCATTAACTTTTTGATTACATCAGTTACAGGATAAGTCATTTTACTTGCTAATTCTTTAACGGTGATAGTTTCGCCAACTTTAATATGTTTAGGACGAATGATTTCCTGTGGTTTATTTTCTACAACCTGTGGTTTGTTGTTTTTATTGCGATTGTTTTTCGCTTTATTGCCACCAAATTTATTATTGTTACCAAAAGAATTGTTATTGCCTTTTTTGCTGTTTTTATTATTTCTATTGTTTCTTTCGCTTCTATCTGCTCTTTCAGCTCGTTCATTTCTGTCAAAGCGATTGTTTTTCTCACTTCTCTCATTACGTTCGCTTCTGTCGAATCTATTATCATTTCTATCGTTTCTATCATTTCTTTCAACAATGCGTTCCATATTTGGAGCTTGTGGACGAGCATTTCTATTGCCACTGCGATTATTATTATTTACACCGCCATTATTTCTAGCTCTATTTTCCATAGTGCCATTAGAATTATTAGGACGACGATTGTTGTTGCGGTTAGCATTATTGTTATTTCTATTTTGACCAGCAGTAGCATTGCTATTAGTGTTGTTAGCAGTATTATTATTTTCGCTGTTATTATTAACAGTTTTATTATTATTTCTTCTATACTGATGTTTGCTGTGCTGATTTACTTTTTTTGTTGTATTTTTATTATCTTTATTATTCACGGTAATAGCTATAACCTCACGTTCTTTCTCTAAAACCAACTGATATTAAATTAAAATTTTTAATATCACTCATTATCCAATATTTTTAAGATAGCCTTGCAAAAGCCCTCATCACAAACTGCAACTACAGCTCTATCGGTTTTTCCAATAGATGAGGCGAGCATATCTTTTGTCAAAAAGGCATCTCTTAATAAAATCTTATGGTGCTTTTGCACCAATTTATGGTATTTTTCTCTCGTTGCCTCTGCCACATCGCTAGCTATTAAAAACAATTTTATATTATTTTTTCCCGACAATGCCTTTTCAATCACAAATTCACCAGACATCACCTTGCCAGCACGGCAGGCAATACTCAAGATATTGACTAATTTTTGCTGTGTATTATTCATCAAGTTTTGCAAATTCCTCTTTTAATTGTTCATACACATTAACATCAATTTGGCATTTAAAAGATTTTTCCAAACGACGTTGTTTTACTGCACTGTTAAAACATTCAATATTACGGCAGATATACGCACCGCGTCCCGATTTTTTCCCTGTAGTATCCACAGAAAACTCACCTTCTGGACTTTTCACAATGCGAATCATATCGCGTTTATTGTGCGGTTCTTGACAGCCGACACATAAACGAACAGGAAGTTTTTTCATGATTTTACCCCATTAATTGATAAATTAATCAACAGAAAAAGATTCTTCGCTGACAACGTCGACATTTACCATATCATCATTGTCAAAATTTTCCTGTGCTGCTTGGCTTTCGCTCTTGATGTCTATTTTCCAACCAGTGAGTTTTGCCGCAAGTCTTGCATTTTGTCCTTCTTTGCCGATAGCTAAAGATAATTGATAGTCAGGTACGATTACGCGAGACATTTTCTTATCTTCATTCACTGCTACAGAAACAACTTTTGCAGGGCTTAAAGAATTTGCAATGTATTTTGCAGGGTCTTCATTCCATTTTACAATATCGATTTTCTCTCCACGCAATTCATCGACAACAGCTTGCACGCGAAGACCTTTTTGTCCTACGCAAGAACCAACAGGGTCGATTTCTTCATTTGCAGAATAAACGGCAATTTTAGAACGCATACCTGGTTCACGTGCTACAGATTTAATCTCTACGGTGCCATCTTGAATTTCTGGAACTTCAAGTTCAAATAAGCGTTTTAAAAGTCCAGGGTGAGTGCGAGATACTAAAATCTGTGGACCTTTAGAAGTTCTTTTTACTTCTACAACATAAACTTTAACTCTATCGTTGTGTTTATACTGTTCTGTGCTAATCTGTTCAGATGGAGTAAGTACAGCTTCAGTTTTTCCAAGGTCGATAAATACGTTATGACCTTCCATACGCTGAACAATACCTGTTAAAATATCGCTAGAACGATTAGAATATTCTTCATAGATGATTCCTCGTTCAGCCTCTCTAATACGCTGTACTACAACCTGTTTGGCAGTTTGTGCTGCAATGCGTCCGAAGTTAGCAGGTGTTACTTGAACTTCTACAACATCGCCTTCAACATAACTTTCGTTAATTTTCTGAGCTGCTGCTAAAGAAATTTCTGTAACCTTATTTTCTACTCTTTCAACAACTTTCTTCTGAGCGTAAACATGGAAATCGCCTGTCGCTCTGTCTAAATAAACACGAACATTAGAAGCTGTGTTAAAGTTGCGTTTGTAAGCTGACACTAATGCTGCTTCTACTGCTTCAAATAATACTTCAGGGGCAATGCCTTTTTCCTTGCCAACTTCTCTTAACGCCTCTAAAAAACCCTTTTCTTTGGTTGCCATTAAATAAATTACTCCTTAATCTAAATTAAAAATCAATATGCAATCTAACTAAAGCAATATCTTTTAAAGATACTTCTCTTGTTTCATCAATTATTATAGAATCTTTTGTGTAACCTGTTAAAACACCTGTGAAAATCTTTTCTCCAGCTACTGGTTTATATAAAGTAACATCTACTTTTTTACCAGTTTCACGCTTAAAATCTTTTTCTTTTTTGAGTGCACGGTCAAGTCCAGGGGAAGAAACTTCCAAAATATAGCGGTCTTTGATAATTCCTTTCTCTTCGATAAGTTCATCTAAAATATGACTTACTTCTTGGCAATCATCAAGACCAACACCACCTTCTTTGTCAATGTAAATACGCAAGAACCAATCTCTTTCTTTTACATATTCTACGTCGACAAGTTCGTATGCACTATCAGCTAGAGCTTCTTGTGCAATTTTTTCTACTGCTTCCTCAACACGATTTGCCATCAGCTCACCTCCCGAAATACTCTAAATATAAAGCAAAGAGTGGGTACTTACCCACTCTTTAAAAGAATCAAATTAATTTCTAAATTGATTATAGCACATAAAAGCCTACAATGCAACGATTGTGTAAACTTTTATTGCTCTGTCTATCAAAAACTGCTAAAATCGGTCAAATAATCCTTATTTGCGATTAAAAGCTCTATGAGCGATATCTTTTCTGTAATACACATCTGCAAAATCTATCAACTTAACATCTTCATAGACTTTTTCTACAGCAGTTTTAATATCCTCACCTAAAGCAACAACGCCGAGAACACGTCCGCCATTTGTAACGATTTTTTCATCTTTCTTAGCTGTGCCAGCATGGAAAACTAAAGCACCTTCTTCTTGTGCCCTGTCAAGACCCTTAATTTCATCACCTTTATTGTATTTGGCAGGATAGCCACCTGCTGTCATTACAACGCAAACAGCAGATTTATTTTTCCATTTTATTTCAGTTTGAGCAAGTGTGCCTTTAGCACAAGCGAGCATGATTTCGCCGAGGTCACTGTCTAAAAGTGGAAGTACAACTTGAGTTTCAGGGTCGCCAAAGCGAGCGTTAAACTCAACAACTTTTGGACCTTCCTCAGTAATCATCAAACCTGCATATAAACAGCCTTTGTATTCATGACCTTCTTGTTTCATCGCCTTAATTGTAGGCTCGAGGATTTCTTTTTGCACTCTTGGCATTAAATCAGCTGTGATGACAGGAGCAGGAGCATACGTTCCCATGCCACCTGTATTAGGGCCTTTATCCCCGTCATAAGCACGTTTATGATCTTGAGAAGGAATCATCGGAATAATTGTTTCGCCATCAGTAAACGCAAGTATAGAAGCCTCTTCGCCTGCCATAAATTCTTCTACTACTACGCTATTTCCTGCACTGCCAAACGCTTTATCGCACATGATTTCGTCAATAGCATTTAAAGCCTGCTTGAGCGTTTCAGCTACGATTACACCTTTTCCAGCAGCAAGTCCATCTGCTTTGATGACGATAGGAGCACCTTCTTTTTTAATGTATGCTTTCGCTTCATCTGCATCTGTAAATACTTCGTATTTTGCTGTAGGGATATTATATTTTTTCATAATTCCCTTAGAAAAAGATTTAGAACCTTCAAGCTGTGCTGCTAATTTTTGTGGGCCAAAAGCCAAAATGCCAACTTTTGCCATTTCATCGACAACGCCGTTAGTGAGCGGAACTTCTGGGCCTACAACTACAAGACCAACTTTTTTCTCTACAGCTAATTTTACCAAACCAGCATTATCTTCGACATTTCCTGAAATACATTCTGCAATATCGCTCATGCCAGGATTTCCCGGAACAGCGTAAATTTTATCTACAATTTTACTCTGTGCCAATTTCCAAGCTAATGTATGTTCACGACCGCCACTACCAATAATTAAAATATCCAAAGAGATATCCTCCTTCAAATTTTAAATTCAAATCTAAAAATAATCTGCCAGTTTCTAGTATTTATTTTAAATAAAGCGCACTAATCGTGCCTAAAGCAAAATAAGTGCGCTCTTTTAATTTATTATTTACTTAATTGCTGAGATAAATATTCTTGAATGCATTCATCATAATGACAAGTATGATTAAATGCCTCCTGAGCAAGTTCCATGCGGAATTTGCCTGTAGTACAACCGTCTTTAGCTACCATCTGAGCAATTTCATCATAATGTTTAGGATTTACGACAACTGTAACGAATTTAAAGTTTTTAGCAGCAGCACGAATCATCGCAGGGCCGCCGATATCAATATTTTCTACAGCTTCAGCTAAAGTTACATTTGGTTTAGCAATAGTTTCACGGAATGGATAGAGATTAACAACTACTAAATCAATTGGCTTAATTTTAAATTTCTGCATCTGTGCCTGATGAGCTTGATTGTCGCGAACAGCTAAAATTCCACCATGAATATATGGATTTAAAGTCTTAACTCGACCGTCCATAATTTCTGGGAAATTAGTTACATCGCTAACATAAGTAACAGGAATACCTGCATCGCTGATAGCTTTCATAGTACCGCCTGTGGAGATGATTTCCACGCCGGCTTCATGAAGTTTGCGAGCAAATTCCACAATACCAGTTTTATCAGATACACTAAGCAACGCTCTTTTTATAGGCATGACAAAAGCCTCCAATTCCTAAAATAATTATTATATATCAATCGTCAATTTTAACCTGACGACCATTTACATGAATTTTTCCAGCTAAATAAAGTTCGATGACTTTTGGATAAATAATATGCTCTTGTTCCAATACACGAGCTGCTAAAGTGTCTTCTGTATCATCATCAAGAACAGGTACAGCTTTTTGCATGATAATCGGCCCACTGTCCATGCCTTCATCTACAAAATGAACAGTGCAACCTGAAACTTTAACACCATAAGCCAAAACATCACGATGAGCATGTGCTCCGCCAAATGAAGGTAATAGTGAAGGGTGAATATTCATAATGCGATTTTTGAATTCACGAACAAAATACGGGCTTAAAATACGCATAAAGCCTGCTAAAATAACGAGCGTAACACCATATTCATGAAGAACTTCTACGAGTTTTTCTTCAAATTTAACTCTATCTTCATACTCTTTGCGATTTACACAAACAGCCACAATCCCCGCTTTTCTTGCACGTTCAAGTGCCATTACATCGGGTTTATCTGTGATTACTACACCGATTTTAGCTTTTATTTGTCCAGACTTTATAGCATCAATAATAGATTGCAAATCGCTTCCACGACCTGATGCCATAACACCTAATACTGCATTGCTCATGCAAACACTCCGCCTTCTACTTCAACGTTTTGATTGCCTTTTACAACTTCGCCGATGATATAGGATTTTTCACCTTTAGCGTCAAGGTCAGCTTGAATAGCTTTTGCCTCTTCTTTGGATACAAGTAAAATCATACCGATACCCATGTTAAACACGCGATACATTTCATGCCATTCTACATTGCCCCACTGCTGTAAAAGTTTAAAAATAACAGGCATTTCCCAACTGCCAGCATCTACCTTTACGCCGATACCTTCAGGCAAAATGCGAGAAATATTTTCATAGAATCCACCGCCTGTTACATGAACCATGCCGTGAATATCGTATTTTTCAATTAAAGGCAAGCAAACAGCCGGATATAAACGAGTAGGTGTCAAAAGTTCTTCACCGAGAGTTTTTTCACCGAGCTCTTCAAATTTTTCACTGCCGTCAAAACCTTTTAGGTCAAAGCAAATTTTGCGAACTAAAGAATATCCATTGGAATGAACACCGCTAGATGGAATTCCTAAAAGCATATCACCTTCAGCAATTTTATCTCCAGTGATAATTTTAGATTTATCCACAACGCCAACAGCAAAGCCGGCAATATCGTATTCACCATCAGCATAAAAACCTGCCATTTCAGCAGTTTCGCCACCGATTAAAGCACAGCCAGATTCTTTGCAAGCACCGGCAACGCCTTTTACTACAGTAGCAACTTTTTCAGGTTCAAGTTTACCAACAGCAAGATAATCTAAGAAATATAAAGGTTCTGCACCCTGTACTAAGATATCATTGACGCACATAGCTACAGCATCTTGACCGATAGTATCATGTTTGTCAAGCATAAAAGCAAGGCGTAATTTAGTACCTACACCGTCTGTACCAGATACGAGTACAGGTTCTTTATATTTACCACTATTTAAAGCGAATAAACCGCCAAAGCCACCTAAATCACCTAAAACTTCAGGACGATAAGTTGCTTTTACGCTATCTTTGATAAGTTTTACAGAGTAGTTCCCAGCATCGATATCAACACCAGAATCACGATACGTAAGACTTGTTTTATTTTCAGCCATTTTTACCTCCGAGTAACCTTTATTTAGTTTTACCATCAATTATTATATCTATTATTTTGCACGTTGTTCAAAAACATATTTATCAGCACCGCTTACTGTTTCCTGAGACATTTTAACAGGATATGCATTGTTAAAGCAAGCATAGCACATATCTTCAGGATTTATCGTAGTAAGAGAAGCCTTTAATCCTTCTAAAGAGAGGAAGTGTAGAGAATCCGCACCGATAAATTCACGAATTTCTTCAACGGATTTTGTAGCAGCTATTAGTTCTTTACGCACTGAAGTATCAATACCGTAATAGCATGGATAGCCAATAGGTGGAGAACTTATGCACATATGAACTTCTTTTGCTCCTGCTTTGCGAAGCATTTTTACAATTTTACCGCTTGTAGTACCACGAACGATAGAATCATCGACCATGATAACAGATTTTCCACGAACTGCTTCAGAAATAGCATTGAGCTTTAAGCGAACAGCAGTATCGCGTTTCTTTTGCGTAGGCTGAATAAAAGTACGGCCGATATAGCGATTTTTTATCAAACCTTCGCAATAAGGAATTTTTGATTCATAAGCAAATCCTGTAGCAGCAGTATTACCAGAATCTGGAACAGAAATGACAATATCGCCTTTAAATTTGCTCTCACGAGCGAGCATACGACCCATCATAAAGCGAGCAGCATGAACGCTTTGTCCATCGATAACACTATCAGGACGAGCAAAATATATATATTCAAAAATACAAGATGCTAATTTTTGTGGCTCAGTGTAACGATAAGATTTATAACCTTCATCGTTGATCACAATCATTTCACCAGGTTCAACATCTTTAATAAATTCAGCACCAACAACATCAAGACCAGCAGATTCAGAAGAAACGATATAAGAACCTTCTTCTGTCTTACCAATGCAAAGAGGACGGAACCCTTGTGGGTCACGAGCAGCAATCAATTTATTTTCAGTCATGATAGAAAGGCAAAAAGCACCTTTAATCTGCTTTAAGCTCTCTATAATTTTTTCTTCAATAGTTGCTTTGCGAGAACGAGCGATTAGATTAACAATAACTTCTGTATCGATAGATGTCTGGAAAATAGTTCCCTGTTCTTCTAATTTACGACGAATTTCTGCAGCATTAGTTAAATTGCCGTTATGTGCCAAGCTGATTTTACCACCAGAATAATTGGCGATAAGAGGTTGTGTGTTTGCCAATAAACTTGAACCGGTAGTAGAATAACGAACATGACCTATTGCAATATACTGATTTTCCATATGAGGAAGCTGATGACGAAATACTTCATTAACAAGCCCCATATCGCGTTTTACATCCATCCATGCTCCATCGGTAATAGCAATACCAGCACTTTCTTGACCGCGATGCTGAAGTGCATACAGACCTAAATAAGTCAACATGGAAACATCTTCCGTGCGAGAGTACGCACCAAAAACACCACATTCTTCTTTCCAATTATTTGACGTAATGTCAACCATTATACACATTTCTCCTATGCAAGTAATCTATTTTATCAACAAAACAAAATCAAATTATAAAGTTTCACCAGTCAAGCGACGTAAAACTTCTTTGTAAGCATCTTCAACATTGCCTAAATCACGACGGAATCTATCTTTATCGAGTTTTTCATGAGTTTCGCTATCCCAGAAACGGCAGTTATCAGGGGATAATTCATCACCTAAGATGATTTCGCCATTGAATTTACCAAATTCAAGTTTAAAGTCGATAAGGTCGATATTATCTCTTGTAGCGAGATGTTGTTTCATAATATCATTGATTTTTAAAGATAATTCTTCGATTTTATCGAGTTCTTCATCAGTTACCCAATTCATAGCTGTAATGTGATAGCGGTTTACCATTGGGTCGCCGAGTTCATCGCATTTGTAGCAGAATTCAATAACTGGTTTAGACATTTTAACGCCTTCTTCAAGACCGAGGCGTTTTGCAAGGCTACCTGCAGCCACGTTACGAACAATAACTTCAAGAGGAATCATATCCAATTTTTTAACGATAACTTCACGGTCATTAAGCACTTTTACCAAGTGATGTTTAACGCCATTTTTAGCTAATAAATCAAAAAAGAAATTAGTAATTTTGTTGTTGAAAATACCTTTATCTGCGATTGTGCCTTTTTTTGCACCATTTCCAGCAGTAGCATCATCTTTGTAATATACTAATAATTCATCTGGGTTTTCAGTAGTGAATATTTTTTTTGCTTTACCTTCATATAATAATTTATTTTCCATGATTATATCCTCCGTGTCATTGCAATTTATGATTAACTCATTAATTTACTTTAATTTTAGCTTTCAAGTTGTGCTTGAACTTTTGCCGCTTTTTTCTCTACTTCTTCAACCATTTTAATGCGATAGTCTTGAAGTTGTTTTTTCAAATTTTTATCACTTACGGCAAAGATTTCTACAGCAAAAATAGCAGCATTTTTAGCACCATTAATTGCCATTGTTGCCACTGGAATACCAGATGGCATTTGAACTGTACTTAAAAGAGCATCCATACCATTTAATGGAGTTGCATTGATTGGAACACCAATAACAGGTAATGTCGTATAAGATGCAATAACACCGCCTAAATGTGCAGCAGCACCAGCGGCAGAGATAAATGCGCCAACGCCTCTTTCTTCAGCAGAAGAAACTAGGTCACGGACTTTGCCAGGGGTACGGTGTGCAGAAGCCACAATAACTTCTACGTCTAGATTAAACTGATGTAATAAATCAACAGCCGGTTTCAAAATGGGAAAATCTGAATCGCTACCCATTACTACAGCTACTTTCATTTAAATCATCAACCTCCTGAGTAGTTTTTATAAGTATTTACACATTTACTATATCATGCTCAAAAAAAAACTTCAACGTTCAGCAAGCGGAATTTTAAATTATTTTCATCTTCTTTGGCTATTTTTTGCAAAATAAGTGTACAAAATTACAAAATAGCTATAATTTATTTCTTTTTCTACACTACATTTTTATTTAAAATTGATTTTAATGCAAAAAAAGTACAATTCTAAAGGATATATATTGCCATTTCATTTTGCCATATATTGTTCAAACATATCAGTAGCATTTTTCTTTACTTGTTGTGTTATATGCAGATGATACTTTATTGGGTATTTTAAAACAATGGCGATTACTTCAGTTGAAATTAAGATTAAAAAATGGGACAATGAATAAAAAAGATATTGCAGATTTTGTATTTACAAAATATTTTCCCAAGAAAGGATATAGAACTTACTCTATTAATGAATGCCACTAAAAAATTTGAAGAGTATATGTCAGAAAAAATGGCAACAAATGGATAACAAAAAAATCTATATAAATAAAAAAGCCTTATTTTATAAGGAAAAAGGAGCTATTAATGTTAAATACCAAACAACAGCAAGTAATTGATGAATTGACGCACAATATCTTATTGAGTGCAGGAGCGGGAACAGGCAAGACAAATGTTCTTGGCTACCGCATTGTAAATATCTTAAATAAAAAATTAGCAAAGCCTGAGGAAATTTTATGCCTTACTTTTACCAACAGAGCCTGCCGTGAATTAAAAGAGCGAATAACTTCGCTAGTGGATATAGACGACGCAACTAAAATGACCCTTCGCACAATCCATGGCTTTGCCTATCAAATTATAATTGCCACAGCAAAGCTAACGCAACAATCCTTTAAAGAATACGTCATCTTTGATGATGAAGACCAAAAAACACTTCTCGGCGAAGTTTTACAAAAATATCCCAAAGCAAAAGTGCTATCTATGCAATATATCGTAGATTCTATCGAAATGCTAAAGCAAGAACGAGCCTTGCAAAATATCTACACTCAAGATTTACAGGCAGATTACACCGCTATTTATCACCGCCATTTGCAATTTAATCGAACCTTTAACCAACAGCAAAGCGATACGCTATCAAAATTTTTTCAATTTGACGGACTTAAGGTCATCACTTTATATGAAACGCTCCTACAGCAGATGAACGGCCTTGATTATAAAGATTTAATTGCCAACAGCTATCGCCTATTACAAAGTGAAAATATCAAAAAGCTCTGGCAAGAAAAATACAAATACATCATGATTGATGAAATGCAAGATACCAGTTCCTTTGAATATGCCATGCTAGAAAAGCTATTTTCCGGCAAAAATATCATGCTTTGCGGTGATGAATTTCAAACTATTTATCAATGGAGAGGCTCTAATCCCCAAAAAGTTTTGCATGACTTTACCCAAAAATACGCACCGATTACAATTTCCTTCAATGAAAATTACCGCTCTACAAAATTGCTACTGGAAATGGCGTACAATACACTCATCAATTTATTTCATAAAGATGTAATCGAACATTCCTATGTAAAAAATATGATTGCCAAAAGCACCGAGCGAGGCTCTAAAATTCCCTTTAAACAATTTAAAAATCAACGAACTGAAGCCGAATGGATTTTTCAGCATATCCTCTCCTTAAAACCGCTCATCAACTCCTATTCAGATATTGTCATCTTAGCTAGGCAAAATAAATACATCACCAATCTAGCAGAGCATTTAAATCATTTAGCGACTGCTCACAACCTAAAAAATCCCGAAAATCACCTTTACTTTATCCAAATCGACAACATGCGATTTTTTAAACGGCAAGAAATTAAAGATGTAATTGCCATCATGAAATTTTTATTAAACAACAGCGACTATTTTAGCCTTCAGCGAATTTTAGTAAATCTAATCCCTAATATCGGTCTAAAAACAATCGAGCAAATCCGCTCTATAGAATATTTAAACGCAGGCATTCGCCTATCTGATTTTCTAAATCCACAGCTTAAAAAGCAACAGTTTGACCCTTATAGTAGCTTAATTCATGCCTACCATGCCAAAGATATTATAGTTTTTGATATTGAAGCTACTGGCACAGATATTTTCAGCGACAATATCATTCAATTATCAGCCGTAAAAATTCGCCGTGGAATAAAAATTGCCACCTTTAACAAATACTTGCAGTCCGAAAAAAGCGTTGGCAAGTCCGAAAAAGTTCATCATATATCTGATGAATACCTTCAAAAATACGGCGAAAACTCTGCACAAGTTTTGCTAGAATTTAAAGAATTCCTCAAAAATGCCCTCATAACAGGTCACAACATTCGTGGTTACGATATGGATATCTTAAATCAAAACTTAATTCGCCGTAACTTATCGCCTGTAGATTTTTCAGCTATTAACTACGATACCTTAGACCTTGCACGCAGATTTTATCCCAACTTATTAAATCATAAACTAGAATATCTGAGCCATCATTTCAACTTAGAAACAAAATCCACCCACAATGCCCTAGATGACGTTTTAGCAACGTGGAATTTACTTGCCAAAATAATTGAAGAGAAAATAATCCCCACAAGTAAATCACGCACCTTATTAATTGAAAAACAAAAACACAAATTCGTTCAAGTTGCCGAGAAATTCAACCAGCTCCACGATAAATTAACAGACACTTTGCCCCTGCAAGATTTAATCAGCGAAATAGTTAAGCTATTTAACTTAGCAGAAATCTATAAAGCCAAAACCTTAAATGGACAAAATCGCCTAGAAAACCTTCGTCAACTCTACAGAATTGCCAAAGAAGAATTATCGTATCAAACAGGACGACAAGCAGTCAGCCAGCTATTGCAATATGCTATTTTATCCAGTAACGATTTAGATGCCCTTACTAAATCAAAACCCAAAATTCCAATTATCACCGTACACCAAGCCAAAGGTTTAGAATTTCAATACGAATTTTTAGCCGGCATGAATGATGATGTATTCCCTTCCTATCAAAGCACTAAAAACTCTACAATCAGCGAAGAAGAAAAACGCTTATTTTATGTAGCCATCACCAGAGCCAAGAAAAAACTTTACCTCTCCTCTTCCGCCAAAGAAAGTCGATTGCTAAAACAAATCCCTGAAGAATTTATTGAAAAAGATACCTAAAATAAAAAACCCTACAAAGCAAATACTCTGTAGGGATTTTATCTTAAGCATTCTTATATAGATATT
>Cebus_capucinus_imitator_PRJNA485217_SSR118__coassemble_88_pt1 | contig 68831 bp, 64 predicted proteins | sample Cebus_capucinus_imitator_PRJNA485217_SSR118__metabat2_high_PE_012 | metagenome-assembled genome bin Cebus_capucinus_imitator_PRJNA485217_SSR118 | reverse complement strand
CCTTATATCCCCATAGCTAAAGCAAGGGGCTTTACGGCGTATTCGGTAAAATAAAAACAGCCTCTAGCTATTAAGAGGCTGTTTATTTTTATTTATTTTATTTTAAAAGTTCGATATGTTCTACTTCTAAATCAACTTCGCCGTGCCAATGTTTATCTACTTCAGCGTAAATGCGTACAGGAGTATTCATTTTTACTTGATACCAAATATCGTCATCTACTTCAGCTTTTATTTCATCGCCATTTTTATCTATAAAAGTATAAATATCTTTATATTCATGTCGGATAAATTTGCCCTCTAAAACGACACGCTGGTCGTCCCAACCGTTCGCTTTAACCTCTGCAACAGTAGTCGGTTGCATATTAGCTTGGTGGTGTCTTGCTGCAAAAACTACCCCGCTCACTGCAAAAATTGTCAATACACATAGAATTGCTGCTAAAACTTTTTTCATAATCTATCCCTCCGAAAATTTACTTTGCAATTATATTATAGTTGATTTTTGCAGATGTATGCAAATTAAAATTAGATTAAAAATTCACTTTACTACTTTTTATTTCTGCCAAAACATGGTTTTATATATATAAGAAGAACTTTCAAAGGAGGATTTTACTATGACTAAAATATTTATCGTAGAAGATGAACACCGCATTGCTCGCTTCTTACAAATGGAATTAGAACACGAAGGATTTCAAACATCTTGTGAAAGCAATGGACTTCGTGCTTATGAACGCATAATTCACGAAGATTACGATTTAGTTTTATTAGATATCATGCTCCCCGATATGGACGGGCTTACTATTTGCAAAAATGTACGCAAAATTTCAGATGTACCAATCATCATGCTCACAGCAAAAGATGAAATCAGCGACAAAGTTACTGGCTTAGATATTGGAGCTGATGATTATATCACCAAGCCTTTTGCCATTCAAGAACTATTGGCAAGAATCCGTGCTACGCTAAGAAAGCACAATAAGCAAAATGAAAGCATGGCTAAAATTTTCAAATATAGAAATATCATCGTCTACTTAGACCGCCACGAAGTAAAAGTGAATAATGAATTTGTGGAGCTTACAAAAAAAGAATACGATTTACTGCTATATTTATTACAAAATCATGACCATGTTTTATCCCGTGAACAAATACTTCAATCTATTTGGGGCTATGAATACATGGGTGATACAAATGTAGTCGATGTTTACATTCGCTACTTGCGTTCAAAAATTGATGATAATTTCGGTGAAAAGTATATTCACACTATCCGAGGAATTGGCTATGTTGTCAAAAATTAATCACAAGCTAATCAATCTCGTTCACCCTAGATTAAAATACTTGCCGATTTCGTTAAAACTAACATTTATTTACAGCACTATGCTAAGTTTAATTCTCCTGATAACGCTTAGCTGTACGCTGATTGGCATACATTATGCACTGTATCGTGAAGCCAAAATTTCCATAATGATGTCTGCCAATTACATCGAAAAAAAAGCTAATGAAAACGATATCCAAACCTTTTTAAAAGAAACAAATTCGTCCTCAATCGTGCCAGGAACAGTTATGCGTATAACAGACAAAAACGGCAATTTAATTTTTGATACAACGCCAAAATACATTTCAAATGAAAAAATCCTAGAGAGAATTTCTCAACAACAACAAAATCCTAATTTTGGCGACCACATCAGAAATACACTGCTTCCCCCTGATTTACAATTTGCCAATTTTAAACACTTTTGGATGTTTTACACCAAAAGAGAAATTCACAAAGGAGCAGATAGCTACACCATTCACTTTTTGCGTGTGATTACAGCAGAAAAGATATTTTTAGAAGACTTGAGCGAAACAATTTTTTACACAGGTTTAGCCGGAGTCTTAATCTCTATCATTTGCGGTTTTTTGCTCAGCAGAAGACTATTAAAACCACTCAGAGATATAACTTCTGCCGTAAAAAATATTGAAGTGCAAGATTTAAACCAACGCATAAAAGTAAAACCTACGCATGATGAATTAGAAGAACTAGCCAATACCTTTAATTTGATGTTAATTCGCCTGCAAAAGGGATTTGAACAACAACGACGCTTCGTATCTGACGCTTCGCACGAACTCAGAACACCGGCTACAGTCATATGTGGCTATTCAGATATGTTATCTCGCTGGGGTAAAGATGACACTAAAGTAATGGAAGAATGTATCACCGCTATTCATTCAGAGGCTATCAATATGCAAAGGTTGATTGAAAAACTTTTATTTTTAGCTCGTGCCGACCAAAAAAGGCAGGTATTGCACAAAGAAATAATCGATTTAAAACCAATCATTACTGAAGTTACAAAAGATACACAGCTTGTAGCACCACAGCATACTGTCATCTGCTCTATAAATGAACAAGGATATATTTTCGCAGATAAACTGGTCATCAAACAAATGCTTCGCATTTTCTTAGAAAACAGCATAAAATATACTCCAGAGGGCGGAAAAATAAATATCTCCTCAAAAAAAGAACTAGATAAAATAATTGTAAAACTAGAAGATAATGGTATTGGCATTGCCAAAGATAAGCAAGAGCGTGTATTTGAAAGATTTTACCGAGTTGATACGGCTAGAACGAAAAACGGTATCGGCGGTACAGGTTTAGGATTATCCATAGCAAAGTGGATTGCTAACTCACACGATATTGAGATAAAACTTGAAAGCGAATTAGATAAAGGTACAACTATATTTTTATCCATTCCTTTAACCGAGAAAAAAGATTAAAAAAAGGCCTCCAAAAGTAGCTTTAAAACTATCTTTTGGGGGTCTTTTAACTTAAAAATCAATTCATAAAATAAAGCATACAATTATAGAGAAATAACATCAAAATAATTGCCATTAAAAAATACTGCGTTTTATCTAGGTATTTTTTTACTTGCTCGGACATCTTCACATGTCTACCTACATACATAATAATCATTACAAATTCTAAGACTACATATATCGAAAAATTAATTGGTGTTACGATGAGTTCTCTCCAGTAACTTGCAATCAATAGGAAGTTTACGACGATTAATACAATTAACCATATATCTTTTCCATATTTTTTCTCAGCTTGTTTTGGCTCGCGGTCTTGTTGTGCTTTATTGATTTTATTGGTGATACGTTTCGTCATTCTAGCCATAAAATTATCCCATCCTCTAAATTATTTCTAATTTTAAGTATAGCAAATATAATTTACAGCTACAAGTTAACAGTTGAACAAAAAAATTTGTACAAATGTCATTATTTTTGACAAAACTAATTGATACTTTGTTACACTATTGGTACAATATGTAATATATTATAGTAATTATAGTACTAAGTTTACGAAATAGAGGTAAAATGACTAATGATTAGAGAACATCGCAATCGCGAAAAGTTAATTACTTATTACAAAAATTTCATGGCTAAAGGTTCTATTGACCCAAATGTTCACCCTTGGATTGCTGACTCTTGGAGCGACTCCCAAAAAGCTCAAGTAAATCCTAAAAAAATTCCACCAAGCGTTCGTTTACCACTTCAAGAACTCCTTCAATTACAAAACAAACACTCTGATGCGATAGAATATTTAAATCACTTTATCGATAGTATTATAGATTTCATTCACGAATACGATTTATGTTTAAGTTTAATGGATTCAAATTGCGTTGTCTTGAAAAAATATGCCAACCCAATTTCCAAAATGATTAATCACTTAGAAGGCACTTCACTAACTGTCGAAAATGTCGGCACTTTAAGTTGCAATATCGTAAAAAAACGAAAAGTTCCCTTTTGGACTTTTGGACCTGAAATGTGGCTTGAAGAATTCCACGATATGAGTTCTGGCTCTGTACCTATCATGGTGAATGGCGAACTCACTTATATTATCTCTTTAACTGTTATGCAACACGATAAAATTCAGCAAGATGTTGCACTTGCACTTTTGTTCACATTAAAAACAGCTTTAGAATTAAATATCAAACAAGCCTTGAATATTAAAGCTCAAAAAGTAATCTTAGATGCTGCACCATTTGCTGTTTACCACATCATGGCAGAAGATAAAATCGTCTATGCTAACCGCATGGGCAAAGAGCGTCTATCTGCAATCAATGCAATCAATGAAAATGATGAAACTTCACATCTAAAAGATATCGTTTTAAATTACACACATACACCGATTTACGATGGTTTTCAAGGGATTTCCTGCTACAACAAAGAAACAACTTGGATAACAGCTAATAAAACGTATGAAGATATCAACACTGTTGTTCCGCTAAAAGATTCTGACGAGGATGAAATTAAAAGCGTTGTAACTGTTTCTATGCCTATTGAAGATTTGCGAACTCTAGTAGCACATGCTTCTGGCTACACAGCTAAATACAGCTTAAATTCAATGGTAGGAGCTAGCAAAACTTTCTTGCAGATGAAAGAACGTGCTTACCGCGTAGCTAGAAATAAAAATCACATTCTCCTTCAAGGCGAAGCAGGCATAGGCAAACAGCGTTTAGCTCACGGTATTCACATGGCAAGTATGCGTATGGCAGGCCCATTGATTTCTATAAATTGTGGCGACGCTACACCTGAACTTTTAGAACAAGATATCTTCGGAGCGGCTACTGAACCAGAAGTAAGTCATCCAGGTAAATTAGAATTAGCTAGCAAAGGTACTTTATTCATTGATGAAATTGAAAAAATGCCAAATTCTATCGCAAGAATGCTCGCTAAAGCCCTTTCTGAAAATAAAACTCATCGCATTGGCGAAAGTCTTGAACGCAGTATTGATGTTCGCATTATCGCCGCAACAGATAGCAATTTGCGTCGCTTAACTGAAAAAGGTCAATTTGATGAAAAATTATTCAATATAATTTCCCGCAGTATCATTAGAGTTCCATCACTTCGTTCTCGCCGTGATGATATTCCACTCTTAGCTACACATATCATTGAAGAATTATCTAAACAGCACAAAATGGAAAGTAAAACACTTCTTCCAGAAACATTGGATTTACTTCGCAACTACGATTGGCCAGGAAATATTAAGCAGTTGCAAAGCGTGCTTGAATACTCCTTCTTCAACACTATAAGCCCTGAAATAAGACCTATCGACATAAATCTCATGGGCAATGTAAAACCAGATAATAAATGGAAAACAGATAAAGATATCTTCCTCAAAGCATGGAATGCAGCTGGCGGAAACGTAAGCCGTCTATCTAATCTATTGAGCGTTAGCCGTGTAACCCTCTACCGCTATATCAAAAAATATGGCTTAGAAAAATAAATCACATAAAAAAAACCTCGCCAAATAAACCTTTATCTGGCGAGGTTTTTTACAATATCCCATAACAATGTTTGTATTAAAATACTATATCTTATTATTTACATAATTATTAACTATTTTATTAAATTTCTGTCATTTAAAATTATCTACCAATATTGCGTAATTTTTTACCTGACATAAGATTTTTTTCAATATCTTCAAGAGAAACATTTTTTGTTTCAGGAACATAAATTATAGTTAAGAGAATAAAGAGAATATTTAATATGGCATATAATCCAAAAGTCATCGACGAACCTAAATTATCAAGAAGAGTTAAGAAAGTAAATCCAACTAATGCACAAGTAAGCCAATTAGACATAGTTGAACATGCAATACCAAATTCACGACTTTTTAATGGTTGAATTTCAGAACAAAGTGTCCAAACAACAGGACCTGCTCCCATACCAAAACCAGCAATATATATCATTGTCATTATGGCAGAAAGATATGGTATGAATGAAGAATAATCGCCCTGTTCAATCAATAATGTACAAATTCCCATTATAGCCATAGATATAGCCATTATACCAAAACTAATTTTAAAAGTAATTTTTCTACCACGTTTATCAATCATACCAATTGCTATAAATGTAGATAAAACAAATACTACACCATTTATAACAGTGCCAATCATTTGTTCTTCCGTTGTAGCAAATCCAGCTAAACTTAAAATTTTAGGTGAATAATACATAATTATATTAAAGCCTGTTAATTGCACCATAGCTTGTAATAATATGCCTAAAAATACTACACGGCGTACATTTTTATTAACTTTAAATAAAGACCAGCCAGCTTGTTTAATTTTTAATGTTTCTTTGATATTAGCAAGCTCACTATGTGCTTCCATAATATCTCCATGTAAACGGCATAAAACATCTTCAGCTTCACTAAAACGCTCTTTTGTGGCTAACCAACGAGGAGATTCTGGTAATGCAAATACTGTAATTAATAAAATTACTGCTGGAATTGCAATAACAGTTAACATTGTTCTCCATGAGCCACTATAGCTTAATGCTGTATCTGATAAAAACGCCGCTAAAATACCAACTGTAATCATTAATTGATAACTAGAAATAATTCTACCACGAGCATTTTTATCTGACATTTCAGCCAAATAAAGAGGTGCAGTATATGAAGCTATGCCAACAGATAAACCTAAGAGAAATCTTGCACCAATAAGCATATCAGCATTTATTGATAATCCTGATAACCCACAACCAACAATAAATAAAAAAGAACCTATTAATAATGCTTTTTTTCTACCTAATTGTGCTGCTAGAAAGGAAGCAACAACTGCACCAGTTGCTGCCCCTACCATCATAGAACTTACTACCCATTCTTGCTGAGAACTATTTAAAGCCCATTCTTTAGCAATAAAAGGTAATGCACCTGCAATAACACCTTGATCTAATCCAAACAATAAACCAGCCATACCTGCTGTAAAAAATATAAATAATCTTACCTTTTTAGTGGATTTTTGAGTTGTATGTGTTACTTCCATATGCTATTCTCCTTAATCAGATTAATCTAATGCAGGAACTTCATTATCTGTGATGCGTTTTCTACGTTCTACATAAGCATCAAGAATAGTAATATCTTCATCATTAAACCAAGCAAAGGGATCAGTACTACATGTTAATGCAATATTTGCCCAAGCATTTAAAGAGCCAGAACGAATAATTACTTTTGCTTTTGGAGCAATTTTTTCTACAAGTTCCTCATGAGTTTTAGCCTTAAAAACAGCTCCAGAGCCAGTATAAATTTCTTGCAATGATTTATAAAGAGCAGGATGATGTGTTTTTACTTCTGGAGCAAAAGCAACTTCTTCAACAAATATTTCTTTTCTAAGAACTTTCAATATATCTAAAATATCAGCTTGTCCAGCATAATAACCTAAATCAATACGATTTGCATCTTTAGGTATTGGAAAGCCTGCATCTGTAACTAAAATAATATCAGTATGACCACATTGTGCTAAAGCTTTAGCTAATTCTGGATGAAGAATACGTTCTGTTCTCATTATTCTTGACCTCCCTTAAATGTTTTTATAAAATTATCAACTTGTTCTTTTGTATGATATGATGGAACCGTCTCCCATTTTGTACAACATAAAGCTGCAGTTGCATTAGCATAGTGAACACTATCTGCTAATGATTTACCCATAGCTAATGAAGCAGCTAAAGTAGCATTAAAACAATCACCAGCCCCATTTGAATCAGTAACTTTTATCTTATATGGTTGAATGTCATAACATTTTTCCTTAGAAAATACTCCTGCTCCTTTATCTCCAAGTGTCATAATTACATACTTACAACCTGTTTGCAATAATATATTTGCTACTTCTAAATTACTCATTGTAGATTGTACCTCTACCCCAGCAGTAATTCTAGCTTCTGTCTCATTTGGAGTAAGGATATCTACATCACTCAAGTCATATTGCGATAAATCCTGTGCTGGTGCAGGATTTAATATAGTAGTTTTTCCATATTTTTTACCTATTTTCATAGCATATAATGCAGTTTCTAAAGGAATTTCCAACTGTGCTAAAACAACATCAGCTTCAGCAATTAATTTTTCAGCATTATCAATATCTACTTTATCAAATAAATTATTTGCACCAGGTGCAACAGCAATAATATTTTTAGCCAAAATATCCTTAATAATAAAACCAGTACCTGTAGAAGCTTCTTTTGTTATTCGTAGTCCATTTATATTAATATGTTCATGTTTCATTAAATCTGTAAATTCTCTACCAAAAGAATCATCACCTATTACACCTACATAAGAAACATCCACACCTAATCTAGCTGCTTGAACTGCCATATCAGATCCTTTGCCACCAAAAGTTTCACGGTAATCTGTTCCTATTAAAGTCTCTCCAGCAAGCGGTATTCTTTGCGTAGTCATAACAAGTGCTTTTGCATAACTACCAATAACACATACTTTCATAAGAATACTTCCTTTCTTTATAATCAATAAGCATTAGGATCGCCTATTAATCCATCTACAATCTGAGGACCAGAGCTAGTACCAACAAGTTCAGCTCCCGCTTCAAACATAGCTTTCATTTTTTCTAAAGAATTAACTTTTCCAGAAACTTTTACTCTACATGGTAAAGAAATATTTTCTTTTAAGATTTTTACATCTTCTACAGTTGCAGCACATCCACCAACACCCCAACCGCTAGATTGTTTCACCCAATCAATGCCAGCTTCACAAGCAAGTTGCGCAGCACGAACTTTTTGTTCATGATTTAAAAACCCAAATTCTAACATAGATTTAACAATAACATTATGAGCATGAGCTAAATCAACAATTTGCTTCATTTCATTAAAGTAAGCTTTTTCTTCACCACCAATTAACAAACCCGGATTAGGTGGAAAATCAAATTGATCAACACCTTCTTTAATCATTTCTTTAAGTGCAGCTAATTTCATGCTTAAAGTGTCATTTGCTTGTGGAAAATTCAATGTAGATGCAACTTGAATACCTGTTCCTTTTAAAACATCTTTTGCTAAACGAATATAACATGGTGCTATCATTGCAGCCTGAAAATTATATTTTTGACATACTTCTAAATGTTTTAAAAGTCCTTCACGGGTTAAATTAGGATTTACATTTGTATACTGAATTGCTTTAGCCACTTGTAATTTATCATTAAAATCAATCATTATATTATACCTCACTAAACTATGTTTTTCGATTCATGAAACGTTTCATATTTTATGGTTTAAATATATCATACTTTATGCATAATTGTCAATACAAAAATAAGAATCTAATTTTTCAGATATTTCGATAAGGAAGATAACACATATACTCTATCTTCCCTATCAAAATTATTTATTGTTTTTATTAAAACTATTAAGTGCGTTTTCTATTTCATTAATTCCCAAATCAATATCTATATCATTACGAATAATTTTACCAATAATTTTGCCAAGTATTTTATCATAAAAAACCATATTTATATTTGTATTTTTTGTAGGTTCTAATATATTTCTCATACGAGCTAAACTATAGCTTTTTATAATATTTTTTTTCCATGGGTATAATATATCTAAATCATGATTTAAATAAAAATCTTTTCTACTAGAAATTCCAGCTAAAACAGAAAAAACTCTATTTCCATCAGAACCACAAATCCATTTTAAAAAATTAAAAGCAATTTCTTTATTATCACTATTGGATGTACAGCCAAGACCCCAACCACCTAGCACAGATATTTTTCCTGGTATTAATGCACTTTCGATATTACCAGCAACTTTAGATAATGAAGGATCATTTATTCCATAAGCATATGAATCATATAATATAGCCATAGCAGTCTCTCCTTCTTTAAATTGCTGTGCAATATCTTCCCATGAATTACATTTTTTTTGATTCGTATATTGATAAGCACGTTTATATTTCTTTAAAGTATTTTTTACATATAAATTTTTAATATTAAATTTATGATTCATTATAATATCAGTATTCATTTCCCATAAAATATTTAAAAATTCAATACTATTATAAAGATTACCTGTATTAATTAATGATGTTCCATATTTTACTGGAGATATAGGATTATATGTTCTAGTAAAATATTCTGCTATATTTAAAAATTGATTCCAAGTTTGAGGTACAGTTAACTCATAACCATATTGTTGAAAAAACCGCCTCTTTATTGTTAAATCTTTAAATAAATCTCTTTGATAAAATAATAACTGTGTGCCTGTTAATAAAGGTAATCCGTATATTTCTTTAGAAACTGTCTTATAATTGTTAAAAATAGAATCAATATATCCTTCAATATAATTTTCATATTCTTTAGGAGTAAATGGTATTTTTTCCAATATTTTATTTTTAATCAGAAAATCTTTCCAAATAATATCATACATTAACAAATCAATATTTTTATTTATAAGTTCCTTTGGTGATTCAGATAGCTTACAAAGTTCATGATATGAAAAAGGTATAAACTCTATATTTATATTAAATTTTCGTATATATATTTCTGCTACTTTAGGTAATATATGTGCTATATCTGAATCTAACATAGCCACCCTAATTTGAGAATGTGTTTTGGGTTGTAAATAATTATTATTCATAATAGATGAACACTCTTTAAAAGTAACAGAAATATTCTTTGTTTCTACATCATATATATTTTTAGATCGCATTTTTTCTAATAATAAATTAGCAGCATTTTCAGCAATAGATTTAAAAGAAACATTTAATATAGCATCATACGTATGACTATCTTCTATCCAATTTTCATTTTTTATACATACTAATTTTGTTGATTGAGCATATCCTAAACAATCAAGAGCTTTTTTTACACCTTTAAATAATTCTGGACTTCCTGATAAAATTAAATCAAATAACTCATTCTTTTTATTATTATAAAGTACTTCATATGCTGTCTTAAAGCCATTCATAGAAGCATTCTTTCCTGTTATTTGATATGAAATTCTTAAATTATTATTTTTTTGACATAAATTATCTAACTTAGTGTTAGATATCATATCATCATAAAAAATCATATTTATATTATGTAAATTTTTTCTTACACACCAATCTAATAATTCTTGAATGCCTTTTTCGTAATCAACACAAATTTGATTTATTTCTTGATTATAAATAGGCTGTTGCTCCATAAATACAACAGGAATATTTTCTTTTTTGATAAGTGATAACCACTTTCTATTCTTTACATTTGTATCTACAATGATACCATCTACACCCAATTGAATGAATGATTCAATATTTTTTCGCTCTAATATTGCATTATTATCTGTACTTTTAATTATTAAACTATATCCATGAATATTGAGTGTTTGCTCAATAACAGATAATATAGTAAACATTCCATTAATACTAGTATTATTGATAATAATACCCACTAAAAAACTCTGCGAACTCTTTAAAATTCTTGCTTTTTCTGATGGCTTAAAATTCAACTCAGTAATCGCTTTTTCTACTTTTTGTATTAATTCAACATTATTTGTCTTTCCATTTATAACATTAGAAACACTACCAACAGAAACATTTGCTAATTTAGCAACATCTTTCATTGTAGCCATTTATTAAAAACTCCTTATAATTAAAATTTATAATTAAATTATATCATTCGATTATTAAGTTTTAAACAATTATTCATAGGTTATAATCAGAATAATTAAAAACTATATTTCTACAAAAAACCTATAAGTATTATAATAAAATAAAAGACATGCATTTATAAAATATAAGACACATGCCTTTTAACTGCATTTTTTAATCTATAATTTTGTGTAAAGAGCAATCGCTTTACCTAAAATGCGAAATTCATCGCATTTATCCAAAGAAAAATTCATCGGTTTATACTTAGGATTTTCAGAGCGAAGTTGAACGATATTGTCATCTAATTTATACACGCGTTTTAAGGTAGCACTGTCGTTAATCAATACAGCAGCAATTTCTCCGTTTTCTACTGTTGGTTGCTCTTTAATATAGACTATATCACCATCGTAAATGCGGGCATTTATCATGCTGTCGCCTTTTATTTTTAAGCAAAAATCTGCCTGTGCGTTATTATCTACAGGCATATATCCTTCAATATTTTCTTGAGCTAAAATCGGTAATCCTGCTGCAATATGACCTAATATGGGAATATTTTTTTCTTCAAAGTCAACTTGTGCTGTAGTATTCAAAAAAATAGTTGGAGATAAATTTAAAGCCCTAGCTATTTTTAAAATATTTTTATATTTAGGTTGGTAATTATTCGATAAGTATTCACTAATTGAGGATTTATTTATTCCTGTGAGCCTAGATAAATCGCTCTGCTTAATATTTCTCTCATCGAGTATCTGTCTTAGTACAACTGAAAAAGAAGCCATTTTAGCACCTCCACTTGCAAATTTATATTTTCTCTATTATATCACAATGATGCAAAATCCTACATCTATAAAGGCTGTGTTTGTTCTGTTTTTCGATATATGATAAAATATAAGCTAAAGAAAAATAATATTCAAGTAGCGAAGGTGTAACATCATGGAATTTAAATTTTTACACAGCAATATTTATACTGTAGATTTAGCAAAATCTATTGCCTTCTACGAAAAAGCATTAGGTTTAAAAGAAGTTAATCGTTTAGAAACAGATAATTTTATCTTAGTTTACATGGGCGATGATAAAACATCACATCAACTAGAAATCACTTGGATTAAAGAACAAACAAAACCTTATAATTTAGGCGACAATACCTTCCACGTTGCCTTTGAAGTAGATGATTATGAAAAAGCTCACGCTTTTCATGAAGCTATGGGCTGTATTTGTTATGATAATAAAGAAATGGGCATTTATTTTATCAATGACCCAGACGGGAACTGGATGGAAGTCATTCCAAAAGGTAGATTTTAAAATTAACGGATAAGGAGATTTATTAATGGACAATAAAAAATTTCAAAATATAATTGATGAATTTACACTAGATAGCGATGCTATAAAAGAAATTGCAGCTTCTTTCCGTTACGATATCGAATCTGGCATAAGAGAAGATGGGGAATCTTCTCTTCGCATGTTGAAATCTTATATTGGACTTCCTACAGGAAAAGAAACTGGAGAATATTTAGCCCTCGACTTTGGCGGAACAAATTTGCGTGTTATCCTCATTCGCCTTGATGGAAATGGCAAATTTGAAGTTCTAAAAAAAGTTGCAAAACCTTTAGTTATCGAAGGCAAGTACAATTTTATCTGTGCTGATGCTAAGGCAGAAGAATTATTTGACTTTATCGCAGATATGATCGAAGAAGCAGTTGATGGCAACCGCAGTAAAAAATACGCACTTGGTCATACCTTCTCATTCCCTTCTTCACAGACAAATATTTATAACGCTCGCCTCATCATTTGGACAAAAGAATTTGCAACTCAAGGCGTTGAAGGCGAAGTTGTAAACGATTTATTAAAAGACGCTCTAAAACGCAAAAATCTCACCAATGTAGAGCCAACAGCTGTAATCAACGATACAGTGGCGGTGCTTTTAGCTGCTTCCTATAAATGCGGTAATACTAATATCGGTTCTATCTACGCTACAGGACAAAACAACTGCTACTATGAAACGTATACAGGCATTGGCAAACCTGCAATGGTCATCAATATGGAATCTGGCGGTTTTAATAAATTAGCAATCAATAAATACGATTACAAATTAGACCAAGAATCTGAAAAACCGTATGAACAGCGTTTAGAAAAAATGGTATCCGGTCGCTACATGGGTGAATTATTGTCCTACTGCTTAGACGATGCTTGGAAAGTTGGCAAAATTGATTTCACGAGCATTGATATCTCCACAATCTTAGCAGACAATAGCGATAATTTATCAAAAGTAGTGGCACTTTTAGCTAAAAAAATCAACGAAGAAATCACTACAGATGACGCTATTTGGGTAAAAGCTTTAGCCGAAACTATCGCAGCTCGTTCTGCTCGCATTGTAGTTGCTACTTACTGCGGTATCCTCTGGCATTTGTACAAAAACGGCGGTGTTCCTAAACAATTCATCGCTGTTGATGGCTCAGTATATGAAAAAATGCCTACAATTAAAGAAAATATGCAAAAAGCTATCTATGAAATCATGGGCAACGATGGCGATAAATTAGAATTGATGTTAGAAAATGGCGGTTCAGCATTAGGTGCAGCTTTAGCTGCTGCTATGGAACCAGTAGAAGGTTAATATCATGAAGCAGTCATTATCTTTAAATTTAAAACAAAAACTGCTAATGACGCCAAGACTTCAGCAATCAATAAATATATTACAATTATCTTCATATGAATTAAACGAACTAATCGAAAAAGAATACCTAGAAAATCCTACGCTTGAAATGGAATCCGGCTCTGAAAATGAGCCGGATAACACATATGATTTTGATAAAACTATAGAATTTTTAGAATATCTTAACAAAGATGATGAAAAACCTGAACCTATGGCGGCTGACGATGATTATAAAGTCAAAGAACCGACACAAAATTATCAAAGCCTTGAAGAAGTCTTAGCTGAACAATTAGATTTTGTATTTAAAAACAAACAAGATTTAAAAATCGCTAAATACATCATAGCTCTATTGGATAAAAATGGATATTTACGCACACAGCCAACAGAAATAGCACAACTGTTAAAAGTAGATTTATCTAAAATAGAAGCAGTGATTAAAAAAGTGCAGACATTAGAACCAACAGGAGTTGGTGCACAAAATTTAGAAGAATGTTTGATGTTGCAGGCAAAAAAAGCCAATATCTACAATGGTTTAATCAAGCTCATCATAGATAAATATTTAAACTTAGTTGCTCAAAATAAGCTAAAAGAGATTGCCAATTTAGAAAAAAGCACACCTGAAAAAGTACAACAGGCAATAGATATCATTCGTAAATTTAATCCAAAACCTGGTGCTTGCTTTGGTAAATCAAATCCAGAATACGTGATTCCTGATGTAGCAGTAAAAGATATCAATGGCCGTTTAGAAGTGATTTTAAATGAAAAAAACACGCCTAAATTATATGTTAATAAGCTGTATCAAAAATATCATACAGTAGATGAACATAGCCAAAAATACATTGAACATCATGTCAATTCTGCTATATGGTTAATCAAAAGCATTGAGCAAAGGCGAACAACGCTGTTAAATGTAGTTACTGAAATCGTTCATCAACAAGAAGATGTCTTTCGCAAAGGTCTATCTTTTATGAAGCCACTTCTCATGAAAACCATTGCAAAAAATATCGGCGTTCACGAATCGACAGTTAGTAGAACTGTAGCTAATAAATATGTAGAAATGCCCTATGGAATTGTTCCGCTGAAAAAATTTTTCTCTGCAAATATTGCAAAACCTTCATCGCAAAATTGCTTTGGCGAAAAAAGTCAACAAGAGGCTATGATTGCTGATACAGTCAAAAATGAAATTCGCCAACTCATCGAGCAGGAAAACAAGCAAAAGCCGTATAGTGACCAACAGCTAAGCGATTTATTAAAAACTAAAAATATAAAAATTTCTCGCCGTACAGTGATGAAATATCGTGAACAACTCGGCTTTGCGTCCTCATCAAAACGCAAAAGATATTAATTTAGAGCAGATAGAACTACTCCCTATAATTCTGTCTGCTTTATTAATTTTAAATAATAATTAAGGAAAGAAGATTAATGTATTTAAAAAAAAATCTTAAGAAAAAACTCTGTATTAATTTATGTAGCTGTTTAATTTGCTTTGGCAGTTTTATGGTAAATTACAGCGTAGTAAATGCAAATAGTAGCAACATACCAAAAAGAGAGATTTCACCCCTTATTGTAAACACACCTATACCAGTAAGTTCAATTAACTCAAACTCAAATTCAAATACAAATGCAATTACAAATACAAATACAATCAATACAGCTGATAAAAATGCTGCTGAAAATGATTTAAAATCTGTAATCATAAATTGGCATGAAATTCCCAATGCAGTGCGATATGAATTAAAAATTAAAAATGCAGATACTAAACAAACTGTATTTACCAAATACGATATTTACGCTTCGGGATACCAACTAGATAATGGCGAAGTTGATTTATCTCAAAAATTGATTTGGCAAGTTAGGGGGTTAGATTATAATAAAGTACCGGTATCTGATTATACCGATTTAAAGTGGCTCACTAAAGGAAGAACTTATGCGGATAATTGGCAAGAAAAAATAAGCGAAAAGCAAACTCTTGACAGCGAAGATATCGCTACTAGCAAAATCGAGTACACGACTTATCTTGTAAAAAACAATGCTGATTTATCACCCCTAAAATTGACAACACATTTTTCTGAAATGGATTATATGCCTATTTATCCCGTTTATTCATGGGTGCCAACAAAAAATGCCGATTATTATAAAATAGATGTATTTAAAGAAAATCCTGATGGCGAAGCTGAACCAATAGAAACGCTAAAGACTTCGCCAACCATGGATTACTACGATAATAAGGCTTATACACAAGCCGGTAAATACTATTTTAATGTGCAAGCATACGATAATTCAAATAATAAAATCGCCCAATCAGCAAATAGTTATTTTACTGTAAAAACGGATAATGTGAATATTGCTGCTTTAGGCGACAGTATAACGCATGGAGGGGGAGCAATAAGCACACCACCTAGTGCTACTTTATATAATTGGGAAACATATGCTGATGTGCCAATTTTAAATATCGGCTTTAGCGGAAATTTAACGAGCAATATGGTAAATCGCTTTGATAATGATGTATTGCCATTTTCGCCAAAGCTGTTGGTAATTATGGGTGGCGTAAATGATATTAGAACTGGTATCAAAGCCAATACTGTAATTGATAATCTAAAAAAAATAAATGAAAAATGTCTTCAACATAATATCGTCCCTGTATTTTTGACAGTTACGCCGATAAATCCGCCAAAAATGGTAAACAACGGCAAAATTGAAAAACCGAGTAGCAGTTGGCAACAAGAGCGAATAAAAATCAATGATTGGGTAAAAGCTCAACCATTTTATGTAGATATTGCCGATGCTATGGCAGATGAGCGAGGTTTTCTTAAAGATGAATTGACTACAGATGGACTTCACCCAGATTATGAAGGAAAAAAACATATCGGTGAAGCTGTAGGAGATTATTTGAGATTATACTTTCCTTATCTCACAGAATGATTTATTTAGCTATGTTTTATTAAATTTTATTGGAGAGAAAAATATGACAGATATAGAAAAAGTGGATAAAGCCATTTGTGCAGTAGATGAACTTTGTGGACATTGCCCTATTTGCAGTCCTGATTGCCCTGTGGCTATCGCCAAAAGAGCTTTGCAAGGCTTAAAATACGATTTGCAAAGCTATATAGATTATCAAAATAATGCTCAATAATCTAAATTAAAATCTAAGGTGTGGATAACTTATGAAAAAAATCTGCTGGCTGGCAACGGGCGGAACAATAGCTTCTCGCCCAACGACAAAGGGACTTGCTCCAGGCTTTACAGCACAAGAAATAATGCATTTAATCTCTAAAGAAAATGACTATAGCGATGTAGAATTTACCTGCAAAGATATCATGAAATTAGATAGCACCAATTTAACGCCAAAAGATTGGCAATTTATGGCTAGTGAAATCGAAAAACTCTACGATAAATTTGACGCTTTTATCATCACGCACGGCACAGATACCCTGACCTGGACGAGTTGTGCCCTCAGCTGTATGCTAGAAAATTTAACAAAGCCGGTCATCATTGTAGGCTCTCAACTAACTATTGAAGAAGAACATACTGACGCTATTGCCAATTTAAATATGGCTATTATCTTAGCACAAAAAAATTATAGTGGAGTTTTTGTCGTATGCGGAGGCGAAGTAAGTGAGGGGCTTTGGGCCAAGAAACTCTACAGCGAAGATTTACGCTCCATTCAAAGTGTAAATAAAAAAGCGATAGCCAATTACGATATGCACAATCTAAATAAAATAGTTTGGCACGATTACACCACCAAAATTCCCACAGGAAAATTTAAAGTTCACTATGAATTAGAAACGAGAATTGCTCAAATAAAAATGATGCCTGGGCTTGATAGCAAAATTCTCTACACATTAGCCGATTTAGGATATAAAGGAATTGTCATTGAATCCTACGGTGCAGGTGGTATTCCTTTTATTCACAACGACAGCCTCAAGGATAAAAGTATCATTCAAGCAATCGAAGATTTAATTGCCAAAAATATCGTCATCGTTTGCACTACTCAATGCGTGTATGATGGCGTTAAGATGAATCGCTATGAAGTAGGCATTAAAGCCTATAATTCCGGCGCAATTCCTGCAGGAAAATTATCTACAGAAAGTGCCAGCGTAAAATTAATGGTAGCTCTTGGTAGAAAAGATAACTTAGCAAAAATTAGAAAAGATTTTGCTACCATAAGCTAGATAAAAAAACTCTTTAATAGAATTAAACTATTAAAGAGTTTTTTCATTTTTCCTATCTTGACTATAGCCCTAGTCCATACTCTATAATAACTTATACAAGGAATTTTATCTAATTTTATAAGAGTTAACTACTCACCACTTTAAGACGTGGGAGCTTCTTGGGAAGTAACTAGCAATCTAGTTATATTTACCAAGCTCTACGGCTAGTTCCTAGCCTGAATTTATATAATAATTTAGCATTTTGTTTATCAATGCTTTTATGTTTTGTAATAATAAAACTATACTGTGAATATTTTACAAGGCAACAGTTTATTTGCCTTAACCTTATATATTCAGTTTTCAAAGTTCTTAATGATATTATACTATTTTGGTTACCAAAAAAAACAATAGGGCAATTCATCGCACCACCTACAAAGGTGGGCGACTTCTTGCCTTTTATGTTAAAATGAAAGGAATGTCATACAAATTATATGTTCACACTAAATTTACGCACAATGTATCGCTTGCGACGCATGATAACGGTTATGCTACCTGTACTTGCTTCACAGCTTTCAATCATCGGCATGAATTTTTTTGACGCAACTATGTCAGGGCATGCAGGAGCAGAACAATTAGCCGGTTCATCTATCGGCGGAAGTTTGATGATGCCACTTATCGCAAGTTCTACAGGAGTATTGATGGCAGCTACGCCGATAATAGCTCAACTAATCGGCAAAAATGAACGAGATAATATCTCACTTGTCATTCGCACAGGATTATTTATCGCTGTAATCATCGAGGCTATTTTACTATTAACTTATATTTTATGCATCGACTCAATCTTATTTTATTTGAATTTAGAGCCTACCGTAGCATATGTCGCTAAATACTATATTCTAGCTTTAATCATCGGATTGTTCGGTGGCTTTTTGACTTTCCCGCTTCGCTCGCTCACAGACACAGTAGCAAGCACAACAGTTGCCATGAAAATCTATATGTCAGCTCTACCAATCAATGCTTTTTTAAATTATTGCTTTATCTTTGGAAATTTTGGAGCACCAAATTTAGGTGGCATCGGAGCAGGCGTTGCTACAGCTATCACTTATTATATTTTACTGGCAATATTTTTATTCATCATCATCAAAGATAAACAATTTGCCGATATAGATTTATTTAAATGGAATTTCTCGCTAAAGACACTTAAAGAATATCTTTCCATTGGTATTCCAAACGGATTGGGAATTTTCATGGAAGCAGGTCTTTTTGGTTTCATCATCATCTTTATCACCAAATTTGGCACAAATTACATTGCAGCACATCAAGCAGCTATGAGCTTTTCTAGCGTAGTATATATGTTGCCACTTAGCTTTTCTATGGCTCTTACAATCATCATCGGCATTGAAGTCGGTGCAAAAAGATATAAAGAAGCTAAAAATTATGCCCGCTTAGGTTTGATTGTTTCTTTTTCTATAGCACTATTAATGGTTCTATTTGTATTCTTCAACAGAGATTTAATCGCCATGCTTTATGCTACTGAACCACTATTATTAAATTATATTCCACACTTTTTACTGTATACAGCAGCTTGGCAATTATTCGATGCTATCGCTTGCCCTATTCAAGGAATTTTGCGTGGCTACAAAGATGTAAATGCTGCATTTTATGTAAGTATGCTCGCTTATTGGGGAATCTGCCTACCTCTTGGTTTAGTACTAGATTTTTACTTTCAGCAAGGAGCATACTCTTATTGGCAAAGTATGGTAACAGGAGTATTTGCGTCAGCTGTATTGCTATTTTTCCGCTTACGCTATATCGAAAATAAATACCGCACCTCATAAAAAAGCGTAAAATAAAAAAAGATATCCCGCTAAGATTTATTGCAGGATATCTTTTTTAACCTATTGTGCTAGTTAAAAATTTTACTTGAAAAAAGGTTCGAACTCAATCAAAATATTATCAAAATCTATTTAAAACTTATCATAAATATCTTATAATACAATCAACTAAATTATTGTATCATGAGGATGTGATAAATATGGGAAAGTCTACTTCAGGCTCAAAAGAATATTTTTTTACCCACGATAAGGCTTTTTACAAATCCTTATTCAGTATGTTAATTGTGGTATCACTGCAAAATATTGTCGCCTTTAGCGTAAATATGACGGACAATATCATGCTCGGTGCTTACAATCAAGAGGCACTGTCAGGGGCTACCACAGTAAATCAGATTTTCTTTTTAGTACAACAATTTTCTATGGCTATCGGCAGTGCTTTAATCATTTTAACGTCACAGTATTGGGGCAAAGAAAAAACTCAGCCAATCTGCATTTTAACAGGCATAGCTTTAAAATTCAGCTTAGCTCTAGGTTTTATATTCGTCTTTATCTGTAGCCTATGTCCCGCAGAAATTTTGCATTTATTCACTGATTCCAAGGAAATTGTCGCTCAAGGTGTAGCTTACCTATCGCTGTTAAAATGGACGTTTATCTTCTTTATCATCAGCAATACCTTAATCTGTATGCTCAGAAGTGTACAGACTGTAAAAATAGCTTTTTACATATCTATCATTTCATTTATCGTAAATGCAAGTATTAATTATATCTTGATTTTTGGTAAATTTGGCTTTCCCGAAATGGGTGTCATTGGTTCTGCCATAGGAACATTTATCGCTAGATTATTGGAAGTAATCATTGTAGCTATCTATCTTTGGAAATTTGATAAAAAACTTCACTTGTTTAAGCACAAGTTCTTTTTTTCAAGCGATAAAAAATTAGCCTTAGATTATCGCAAAGTGGCAACTCCGTTAATTATCTGCCAAATATTTTGGGCAATTTCCATTCCAATGCAAACTGCTATCTTAGGTCATCTATCTGATGATGCTATTGCTGCCAATTCTGTCGCTACTACATTCTTTCAATATTTAAAAGTAATCGTCGTAGCCTTTACTTCTGTAGCCTCTGTCATAATAGGCAATGCTATTGGACAAGGCGATATGAAAAAAATTCGTTCAGACGCTCGCTCCATGACATTTATCGTCGTTATAATTGGCATCATTTTAGCAATATCATTATTCTTGCTACGCTATCCACTGCTTTCTATGTACAATCTATCTTACGAAGCTACAAATCTTTCGCTCAATTTAATTATTGTGATGAGCATTGTAATGGTCGGTATGTCTTATCAACTGCCTGTTTCCACAGGAATTATTCAAGGCGGTGGCGATACTCAATTCGTCATGAGAATGAACTTAATCAGCATTTGGGTAATAGTCATGCCACTTTCATTCTTATCTGCTTTTGTTTGGCATTTTCCTATTGAATGGGTCGTTTTAATCATTCAATCAGACCAAATTTTCAAAGGTATTCCTACCTTTATTCGCTTTAGAAGTTATCGCTGGATACGAAAACTCGCCAAATAGAAAATCCCTAATAGATGTGCAAATACATCTATTAGGGATTTTTTTATTTTATATTGTACTGGCGAACTTTTAATGGCGTAGTGCCAAAGTATTCATTAAACATTCGCCTAAAAATTTTATAATTTGTAAATCCATGTTTTTCCAAAATCTTGCAAACAGGTTCTTTAGTGTTGATTATATCCTGATAGATAAAAGACAAGCGAACCTCATTTTGATACTCTAAAAAAGACATACCCATATACCTTTTGAAAAAGCGACAAAAATAAGCTGGACTAAAAATCACAACGTTTGCAATCTCATCTAAAGAAATAGGGCGATTGTAATTATCTCTTATATACTGCAAAATTTTGTCCAATCTATCAAAATCCTTTTGCTCAGAATTTAAATGTGCATTGGAAATCTTTTGGCTAAAATCTGTATAGAGCAATGACAATACGCTAAATAACAAGCTATTAAACTTTAATAAAAAACCTTTTTCTTTATTATCGTACAAAATCCTCATATCCTGTAGCATTTTTTTCAAGGCATTAATCTTCGCCATTTTTTGAGAGTCATTATCAGCCTCATCAATTTTAAATTTAAGTTGGCGAACTTCAGGTATAAATTTTTCCATAAAATTTATCGGAATGTGCAACAATATATATTTGCTGTACTCCATAGATTTATCAGAATGGATTTCGTTTGAATTTACTATAATGCACTTGCCAACTGTAAGCTCATAGTTTTTGCCTTCTACAGTGTGGAATATCTTGCCTTCTAGCATATATTTTATTTCTATAGACCTGTGCCAATGATTTGGCGTATACATACAATTATCAACGAATGTACAAAAATTTACATTCGTCAATTCTGAAGGAGCAATATTTTCATGAAAAATATTTTGTTTTTGCATAAGTTATCAACAGCTTTCTTTGAAAAATTTCCATGCATTTTATATAAGTCAAAATCGACCTATATTTTAGCCAAAATAGATACTATCTATTAATTATGAAATATAATATTATAATAACTGTAAGCAGCGCTGAAATAACTTAACCTCACTTAATACTATATAATAAAAATTTGATAATGTCATTTACTTTTTTAACATTATTAAATAATGAAAATGAAAGGTAGGAAGATATATGATGTCTTGGAAATATGCTCTTTCTACAGCTGATGAAGCTCCTAAAACAGCACCTATTTTGCTTACAGGTAGCCTCACAGATAACCTAATCAAAGCTAGAAATTTAGGCTACAACGCTATCGAAGTTCACACTAGACCAGAAGAACAATTTGACTATAGCTCTATTCAAGCTCAAATGGCTGAATCAAATGTAAAAATATCAGCGATTATCACAGGAAGATTAAATACTGAAGGTCAATGCAGTCTTATTGATGACCGCCCTTACGTTGTACAATCGGCAATTCAAGGAATGTATCAGTACATCAACATGGCTGAAAAATTAAATACCGATATTGTACTTGGCTGGGCAAAAGGAAATGTTCCAAGTGCTAAAAATAAAGAAAAATACTTAAGACGCCTAGCAAATAAATTATCTATATTAGCAGATTATGCAGGTGAGCGAAATGTAAAAATCTTTGCCGAAGTAATCAATCGCTATGAGGTAAATATCTTCACAACGGCAAAAGAAACTATGGATTTTATCAACCAATACCATTTAGATAATGTCTATGTACATCTCGATACATTTCATATGAGTATTGAAGAAGCAAATCCCATAGAGGCAATTTCATACTGCAAAGAAAAGCTCGGCTATTTCCACATTGCAGATAATACTCGCTCTTATCCAGGAAGCGGTCAGTTAAACTTTCCACATATTTTAAAAGCACTAAAAGAGATTGATTATACAGGCTATCTATCGGTTGAATGTCTACCTGGTGAAAATGGCGAACAAACGGCTAAATTAGCTATAGATTATTTAAAAAGTATTAAATAAAAATATACAAAACTACATTTATCTAAAAATTATTTATATTCATCTATATTTATGTAATTCTTGAATATCTAGGAGGAATGAATTATGTCTAAATGGCAAATCCCTGCAAAAGGCGGAAATATGGAAGCAAATAACGGTATTTACTACCAGAACATGACTAATAAAGAAGTCGCTGAAAGACTTAAAAAGAATGATGTTATCTTAATCCCTGTAGGTTCTACAGAAAACCATGGACCTTCTGCTCCATATGGTGAAGATACTTATCTTGATACTCGTTTATGCGAACAAGTTGCGATGGCTACAGGCTGTACAGTAGCTCAACCAATTTGGTACGGCTCACATCCTTATCATCACTTAGGTCAAAAAGGTACTATAATGATACCTGAAAAAATCTTAGCCGATTACCTCGCTTATGTGTTTGCCGGCTTTTGGAATACTGGTTTCCGCAAAATCATCGTTGTAAACGGTCATGGCCAAGATTACGTTATTCCACTTGCAATCCATACCTTTGGTAAAAAATGGCAAGTACCTGGCGTTATCTTATACTGCCACTTCTGGAATGCTGCTAAAGAACAGCTTGATACTAAAGACAATGGTGGCCCTTACACTACACCATTTATTCATGCTGATGAAGTAGAACAATCTTGGTCACTTGCTCTCTTCCCTGAACTTTGCAAACAAGAAGATGCTGTTAAAACGAGTGCCGCTCCACTTCTTCCTCCAGGACATATCAACAACTCTGCTGAACGTGGTGCAGGTCCAATCAAATGGTACAATGCTTTTGGCTCTTGTGCTATGGAATGTATTGCTCAACCTGAAGGCGTTATCGGCGATGCAAGTTTGGCAGACGCTGAAAAAGCTCGCCCTGGCGTTGAACGCACACTCGATTACCTCGAAAAACTTGTAAATGATATCTTAGAAAAATATCCTGCTGGCACATTGCCACCAATCGATAAAATGACGCAACGCAATCGTGAAGATATCGAAGCTGTAATCAAAGGGCCAAATGAACCAGGCGGTCGCCATATCTACACATTAGAATATTAATTTAAATATCAGTTTATATTAGAGAGATTAGAAAAGAGAAGATTATTATTATGAAATGTAAACAAGCATTTATGCATGGTCCTTTTGACCTTAGAGTTGAAGAAGTTGAATTGCCAGAATTAAAACCAAATGATGTTTTGATAAAATTAAAAGCCTGCGGTATTTGCGGTTCTGATGTCGAATGTTTTGAAGGAAAATCCGCAGAAGGTCGCTACGATATCGCTCCTTATACACCTGGCCATGAATGGGCAGGACAAGTTGCTCAAATCGGCAGTGCTGTTACCTCTTTAAAAGTTGGCGATAAAGTTGTTGGCGACTGCGTACTTCCTTGCTATCAATGTGCAAACTGCAAAGACGGCAAAATGCCTTCTGCATGCCTCAATATGCGTGAAGTTGGCTTTCGCCCTGATTCTCCAGGCGGTTTTGGTGAGTATATGATTTTAGAAGAAGGTTACACTCATAAAATTCCTGATGATTGGGATTATGAACTCGGTGCTTGGGTAGAAACATTCAATGTAGGCTATTGGGGTGTTTGGGGCAACGGTTGCTGTCCTGATGCTTCTGATGATGTTGCAATCATCGGTGGTGGTCCTATCGGTCTTACTGCTGCTATGGTATGTGCTACTGCCAATGCAAATGTAATCGTCATCGACCCACTTGAAGAAAGACGCAAAAATGCTCTAAATTACGGTGCTAATCATGTTGTTGACCCAACAGCAGGCGATGTTGAAGCACAGATTAAAGCCTTGACAGGCGGTCGTGGTCCATCTGTTGTAATCGAATGTTCCGGCCATGATAGCGGTATTGCTTCTTTATTCGATATCGCAGGTCATAGTGCTCGCGTTGGTGTGGTAGGTCATTCTATCGGTAGAAAAGTTCCTGTAGAAATCGGCAAAACAATTTGGAAAACACTTCATATCGCAGGTAGCGGTGGCACTAGCCATTGGTTCCCACGCACTATCCGCTTTATGAGCCAAATTAAGGATAAATACGATTTTGCTGCACTCAACACTCATCACTTTAATTTCCGTGATTTAGATAAAGCCATGGATATGGCTTGTCATCATAAAGATATCGCTCGCAAAGTTATGCTTACATTTGATGATTGATAAGAAAAATAAAATTTTAGCTGATAGAAAATATAGTCGGTGCTATTTGCAATAGATATATGCTCAGTATCGACTATATTTTTTCATAAAATTCAAACTTAATTTTTTAAAATTTAAATGTATATATTTATATTCTAGGAGGTTTTATCATGAGAGCATTTTATGTAGAAGCACAGCACGCACCAAAAGACGGTTATATTTTATCTGAACGCGAAAAAACTACAGGCAGAGCACTTCGCGGAAATCAAATTTGGAAAGATATCCACGGTTCAGTTGTCGACCGCCCAGAACCTGTTTGCGGTGATGACCAAGTAAAAATAAAAGTTGGTGCTGCCGGAATCTGTGGCACAGACCAACATTTATTAAAGCAAGATAGCGACGGTTACAGTATGTACGACGGCCATAGCAAATACCCAATCATCACGGGCCATGAATTTGCAGGCGAAATTGTCGAAATTGGTAAAAATGTAAAAAAACTAAAAGTAGGTGATTTAGTTTCTGTTGAATCCATGCATTGGTGCGGTGAATGTGATGCGTGTAGACGTGGTATGTTCAATCAGTGCAAAGATTTAGAAGAACCTGGGCTTACTTATGATGGCGGTTTTGCTGAATATGCTACCGTTCACGCTAAATACTGTTACCCATTAAACGCTATCATGGATTACTACGGCGGAGATAAAATGACTGCCATGGAAATGGGAGCATTAATTGAACCAACAGGTGTTGCATACAATGGCTTATTCGTTAGTGGTGGCGGTATTCGCCCAGGCGGACACGTAGTAGTCTTTGGTGCAGGTCCAATCGGCCTTGCTGCTATTTCACTTATGCGTACTGCCGGTGCTGCTAAATTAATCGCTATTGAAAGCATTCCTGAACGCGTTGAACTTGCTAAAAAATGCGGTGCAGATTATGTACTCAATCCATTTGATTATAAAACACCTGATGATGAGGCAAAAGCTATTTTAGATATCACAGGGCCTGCCGGTGTATCTTTATTTGCCGAATGTGCAGGAGCTACTAAATTCACTTATCCTGTAATGGCTAAATGTTTAGCTATCGGTGGAAAGACAGTCCAAATTGGTCATACAGTTGGCATTACTCCTGTAGATATTTTTAATTGGCAATGGAATGCTGCTACTATTTCCGGCTCTAATGGTCAATCCGGTCAAGGAATTTATCCTGATGTAATTGCCTTAATGGCCTCTGGTCGCATTGATATGAGAAAGATGGTAACAGGCCGTTTTAACTTAGAAGATATCCAAGAAGGATTGAAAATCACAGCCGGTAAAGTGCTAATTTCTACATCATATCCAAAATCTAAATAAAATAAATTTATACAAGTTCTAAAGTGTATTTTATATGTCCATTTTAACCTGAAGGAGGGCATTAAAATGAAATTAGGTATAAATGAAGCTACTTGTATGAAAAATTCTTCGCTAGAGCTAGATTTGCAATTATGCGAAAAATATCACTATGATTATATAGAAATTCGCTTAGATATGTTGCAAGAATATCTAAAAACACATATAGTTGAAGATTTACAAAACTTTTTTAAGACAAGCCATGTAAAACCTTATGCTTTTAATTCTATAGAAGATATCAATTTTTGCACATTAAAACAGGAACAGAAAATGCTTGAGCTATTCATTTTTGCCTGTGAGATGAGCCAAAAAATCAACAATCCCTATATCATCGTTGTTCCGACAGTTAGCGATGAAATGCTCACCAAAACAGATAAAGAAATTTTTACAGATAGCATTGCTGTACTGACTAAATTATCGAATATTGCTAAAAATTATGGCGTGAAATTAGCCTTTGAACCTATAGGCAATAAACGTTGGTGCGTCCGTGAATTAACTCAATGCATGGAAATAGTAACTGCTGTAAATAGAGAAAATGTAGGTGTAGCTTTAGATGCATTTAACTTATTTCTCTACAATAAATTAGAAAATATCGACTCCATTGATTTAGTTCCACTAGAAAAAATATTTGTATATCACATCAATGATAGCGAAGATTCATCTTTAGATATACTAGACCATTGTCATCGCCTGCTTCCCGGAGATGGCGTAATTCCTTTAAAAGAAATCTCTGCCAAATTAAAGCAAAAAGGCTATGATAGCATTGCTTCTATCGAAACATTTCGCCCCGAATATTGGGAAATGAATCCTGATGACGTATTCCATTTAGGAGCTGAAAAAACGAAAGCATTTTTATAAAATAAATCCAGATAAAGCACTTCCTTTAGAAAAATAAATTTCAATATAATAATCTCAAGCAGTTATATATAATTGCTTGAGATTATTTTTTTATAAAAAGTTTTAATGAATATAAACTTGTGTAATCTCATTTTTTATGATAAAATTTTTGTGATTAATTTCTAAATTATCAAAATTTTATCAAGGAGGTTTTTTTATGGCACAACCTAAGCAACAAGTCGGTGGCATTTTAGGTTTTATCGAGCGAGTAGGAAATAAGATTCCAGATATCACTATTTTATTCGTCGCTGCCTTTGTCATCGTCTGCATCGTATCAGCATTTTTATCTCAAATCCATTTTGACTACATTTACCCGACAACAGGTGAAAATATCACTGTAAATAATATGTTAAGCGGTCAAAATCTCGTAACTTTAATGAGCAAAATGGTTTCTAATTACTCCGGATTCCCTCCACTTGGCATGGTTATCGTTGCTACTTTAGGTATAGGTATCGCTGACGGTTCTGGTTATATAAATACAGGGCTTAAAAAGATTTTGTCTATAACGCCTAAGTTTTTAATCACTCCAATCATCATTCTCGTTGGTATGCTCAGTCATTTAGGCCCAGATACAGGTTATGTAATCATCATTCCTGTAGCAGCTTATATGTTCTATGCTGTAGGCAAGCACCCGCTTGCAGGTATTGCAGCATCTTTTGCTGGTATCGCAGGTGCATTTGCAGCAAACTATACACCTTCAGCTATTGACCCTGTTATCCAAGGTTTTACGCAAAGTGCGGCTCAAATCATCGACCCTAGCTATCAAGTAAATGTTCTTTGCAATTATTTTTATGCAGTTGGTTCTACATTTATCGTTATTGGAAGCTGTTGGTATGTTACCGAAAAAATCGCTGAGCCTTGGCTTTGGAAATCCTGCCCATTAGATGAAAATATCGATGTGGCAGAAGACGCTAACAATAAAATCACACCAAAAGAAAATCGTGCGTTCTATCTTGCAACTTTTGTCTTAATTTTAATGGTAGTAGGTCTTGTCATGGCACTTTTACCAGAGGATTCTATCTTGCGTGATAAAAATGGTGTCATCGCTAGTTTCCAAGCTCCTGTTATGCAGTCTATCGTTTCCTTGCTCTTTATTTTCACAGGTACAGTAGGTCTTGTTTACGGTATTGCTGTCGGCAAATTCAAATCGCCAAAAGATGTTACTAAAGCGATGGAAGACATCACTAAAACACTTGTGCAATTAATCGTATTCTATTTCTTTGCTGCACAATTTTTATACGCTTTTGGTGCGTCTAATATGGGGGCATTAATCGCTATTGCCGGTGCTGAATTCTTAAAATCCTTGGCACTTCCTCCGCAGGTAACAATCTTCGGTATAATCATCTTCGTAGGTCTTTTGAACTTAATCATCACCTCAGCTTCAGCAAAATGGGCTATCTTAGCACCGATTTTCGTTCCAATGCTCATGGCTGTTGGCATAGCTCCAGAACTCACTCAAGCAGCATTCCGCGTAAGCGATTCTGCTGTAAACGTAGTAACACCGATGTTTGCCTTCTACCCGCTCATTATCGTTTACTGCCAAAGATATGTAAAAAGTGCCGGCATTGGTACATTAAGCTCTCTCATGCTCCCTTACACGGTAGCACTTTTAATCAGCTTGACTATCATGCTCTATTTATTCTGGTTCTTAGATATTCCACTCGGTTTCCAAGCAGATTATGTATATCCAAGAAGATTCTAATTTAAATAAAAAAGAAGGTTTTACTTATGGATTTAAAACAAAAACTTCAAGAACGTTTTATGCGTTATGTCGCTGTTACAAGCCAAAGCGATAGCAAGGTAGCTACTGTGCCTAGCACTAAAGGCCAATTAGAACTTGCACAGCTATTAAAAGATGACTTAGCTAAATTGGGTCTTGTCGATTTAGCTATCAGTGAATACTCTGTTCTCACAGGTAAATTGCCTGCTAATTTGCCTGAAGGCTATCATGATGTTCCTAAAGTTGGTTGGGTTGCACATTTAGATACTGTCGACGTATGTTTATCGCCAGAAATTCATCCTCATATAGTGAAAAACTACCAAGGTGGAGATATCTGTTTAAATGAAGAAAAACAAATTTATTTAACTACAGCTCAGCACCCTGAAATTGAAAAATACATTGGCGATGATATCATCGTAAGCGATGGCACATCTGTTTTAGGTGCAGATAATAAAGCTGCTATTTCCAACATCATGGTTGCACTTGAAACACTTCATGAAAATTCATCTATTTTGCACGGCGACATCTATGTAGCATTCGTTCCCGATGAAGAAATCGGCCTTAAAGGCAGTAAAAAAATTGACTTTACTAAATTCCCCGTTGATTTTGCCTACACTATCGACAGTTGCGAATTAGGCGAAGTAATCTATCAGACCTTTAATGCAGGCAGTGCTAAATGCCATATCAAGGGCGTTACAGCTCACCCAATGTCAGCAAAAGGCGTATTGGTAAATCCAATCCTCGTTGCCAATGATTTAGTAAATAGCTTTGACCGCATGCAAACACCAGAGCATACTGAAGGTCAAGAAGGCTACATTTGGATTAACGGACTTCAAGCAAATGTATCTGAAGCTACCGTATCCTTTAACATCAGAGACCATCATAAAAATCTCTATGAAGCTCGCAAACAGCAAATCAAAGATGCTGTAGAATTTTTAAAACTTCGCCATCCAAAAGCACAAATCAGCTTGACTATGGAAGATGTCTACGCAAATATTGTGGACGCTGTTCGCGATGATAATAAAAAATGCATTGATTTTATCTATGAAGCGATGAAAGAATTAGCTATCACACCAAAAACAATCGCTATGCGTGGCGGTACAGATGGTTCATTTATCTCTAGCAAGGGAATTTTAACACCAAACTATTTTACAGGTGCACATAATTTCCATTCAAATTGTGAATTCTTGCCAATGAACGCTTTTGAAAAATCTTGCAAAATGACTTTAAAACTAATCGAATTGATTACAAAATAGCATTGTAATATCAAGGGTTGACGGGTTTTATTAATAAAAAAGTAGCAAAAAAGTAGCAAACAGCCTGCAACGTTGATTTAAAAATTACCTTTTGGCGGATTTTCCACATTGAAAAGATATTCAACTGATTTATAGTTGGGTATCTTTTTTATTGTGGCACATTCCCATTTTGGGAATCTGATTGCGGTACTACAATACAAGCTATTTTGATAGCTAAAGAGCAACCAAGCGAACCATTTCAGTTTGAAGTATGACGTTTAGCCATCTTCTTACGTTCTTTTACAGCGGTTTTATATTCTATCTCCTGCAACGATTTATCCCATGCTATACAACGTTCTTGCCAATTATATTTTTGCTTCCAACCGACAATTAATTGTCTAGTTTTTGACAACCTTCTTGCCAGCTCTGTTACATTCCTATCTTCCATTTCTAAAGCTGAACTACTAAATTAGTATTGCAGGTTAATTATAAATATCTAATAATGATAAAGCCACTATCTAAAATAGAGATAGTGGCTTATTTGTACAACCGCCATACAGTCGTTTTTATTTTGTATAGGTAAAATCATAAGCAGACAAAAATAAACCCTGCTTAAATCGCCTTGTGTTAGCATTTTATCAATGAATTATAGATTTTCCGCCACAATAGTTAAAGCTTTTTTATGCAATCTACGAACTAAATAATCATAGCTATAATTTAATTCGCTAGCGATTTCTTTAAACATCTTATTTTGAATATATTTCAGTTTGAGTAGATGTTTAAGGCTTTTATCTAGTGGCAGGCGGTCAATAAAGATGATTACCTCGCTTTGTAGCTGTTCCCAGCGTTTTATAGCTTGTTTATCTATTGCTATTTCCTCGTTCAACTGCTTTGCGATATCACCTACATTGCCGATTAATTTTATCATGTTGCATTTATCGTTTATACCAGCGTCTAAAACTATAATTTTTAGCCTAGCATATGCATACCTTTCAAGATAATTCTTTGCCTTCTCTATTTTATCCATAGTCCTCAACTGCCTTTATTTAGAGTGTATACATAGTATAACAGATTGCAACTTTTTGGGATTGCATTGTTTTGATTTAGTTTCAACTTTTTTCAATATCATTTTAGACTTTTTTTATTTCATTTTTATGCTTTTTTTCTTGCTTGTTTTTGCCTAGAAAATCCTTTTATTTCAAGCCTTTGCAGGTATTTTGTACTACACAAAAAATTTTAAAAGTTGCTTTGTTTGAGCGATAGATTTAGTATCATTTTTCATCATATTATTTCATGCATATATTTTTACACGTTCACGCTGATGAGCGACTTAACGGCAAAAAAAGGCACTAATCAAGAAATAGTTAGTGCCTTTTTAGTGAAAAATGTCAGAAAAAGTATCTATTTGTAGAGATTATTGAACAAGCAAAATTGCTTGTGGAAAAATAAGTTTACCGTGCCAGTTTCTCCGTTGCGGTGCTTGGCGAAAATAAGCTCTGTATTACCGTTGTCTTTTGAATCGAGATTGTAATAACCTTCTCTGTAGAGTAATAGTACTATATCGGCGTCTTGCTCTATTGCTCCGCTATCTCTCAAATCGGATAGCATAGGGCGTTTATCTTGTCTTGCCTCTACACTTCGAGAGAGCTGAGATAGTGCTACCACTGTTATATTTAATTCACGAGCCAATATTTTAAGCTGCCTTGATATTTCAGATATCTCTTGTTGGCGGTTCTCTCTTTTATTTCCTGAAATTAGTTGCAAGTAGTCGATAAATAGCACTTGTATATCTTTTTCTTGCTTTAATCGTCTTACTTTTGAGCGAAGTTGCATGATGTTAATTCCTGCTGTATCGTCAACGTAAAGTGGCGTTTGAGCCATTTTATTGCCTGCTTTCAGCATTTTTTCAATGTCTTTTTCGTTTAAATCTCCGCTACGCAATTTATTTGTATCAATAAGAGCTGTTTGACTTAAAAATCGCTCATCAATTTGACGGCTGTTCATCTCTAGCGAGAAAAAACCAACTGGGATTTTTTTCTTATACGCTATATTAACAGCTAGATTTAACGCAAGTGCTGTTTTACCCATACTAGGGCGGGCAGCCAAAATTATTAAATCGCTTTTTTGAAAACCACCAGTCATTTTGTTTATGTCGATAAATCCCGTATCAACGCCCGATAATGAGCCTTCTTGTCTGTTATTATATCTTTTTTCAATCTCGGTTATCATATCTATTACACGGCTTTGAGGTTCTACGATATCGTTTGAATTAGTATGATTTTTTCGCACTTCTAGTATTAATTTTTCAGCTGTATCGCAGGCTACATCAATATTATCGCTTTCATACGTTGTTTCAACTATCTTATTGGCGGTATTTATAAGCTCTCTTTTTATTGCTTTATCCCTTACAATATTGGCATAATATTTAACACTGCTGGCACTAGGGACGCAATTTGCAAGTTCTGTAATATAGGATATACCGCCGACATTTTCAATATTATTGTTTAGATGTTGCACAAGTGTTACCGTATCTATCGGCTTATTTTGTCTGTATAAATCAATCATTGCCAAGTAGATTTTTTTGTGATTTGGTCGATAAAAGTCATTTTCTGTTATGACGTCATTTAGCTTATTCATAACCTCTATTGTATCTGGTGAAATTAATACACTGCCTAGCACTGCTTTTTCCGCCTCGATATTTTGCGGTATTTTTCTATCGGTCATCTAAAAATAAAATCCTTTCTGTTTATTTTCGCCTAAAATCCGTTTTAAGCGATTTTCTTTTCACGTGCATATAAATTTATTAAAAAAACTTTTTCGTTCGAATTTGGGCGTTCTAGGTGCCTTAAATTTAATTTTAAAACTCAAGAATGGAAATTGGCTCTTGTGTATGGTACTCTTTTTCTTCTTTCTCAGCTTTTTGAGAAGAAGATTTATCTTTAGGTAATTCGTCTTCCCAGCGAGAGCCGTTTAACCATGTAGCAGGATAAGGGATAAACTGCCCATTATCTTTTGTCCATTGCTCACTTTTTATAAATAACTCCAGCTTAGACATAATCGTAGTAAATAGCTCCTCAGTCAGTTTTAACTTATCCCATGCTTGCAAAGCCTTCTTTTTGGCGGTTTTCCTCGGATACATTTGCCAAAACTCACTAAATCTATCTTCTTTTAGCTTTTTAGCCTCTTTTTTAGCTATGTCTTTTTGTAGCTCTTCTTGAGAAGGCGGATATGCTACATTCTCTTTTTCGATATTCTTATTTTGCTCCTCAAAGTTCTCTTGCTCATTTCCCAAATGAGCATATATATATTTATTCTTATCAGTAGTATTTATATTATTCTTATAGGGTGTAATTTTTACACCAGTCTGGTGTAATTTATACACTAGTGCTGGTGTATTTTTTACACCAGTTGTATTTAATTGGTCAACTTTTTTGACTAGTGCTGGTGTATTTTTTACACCAGTTTCAACGTCATTATCTGAACTTTTTTCAGATGAGAAATTTAAAACATCTCTATTTATTGTATAGACATTCGGTTTTCTCTTTATGGAATTATCCTCTAGTTTTATAATTAAATTTTTCTCTATTAGGCTATTTAAGCACTCAATAACTGTTTTCTTACCTAAGTTAGTCCATTCTCGCAAATATGCTGTACTAGCATTAAATACGCCTTGATTATTATCATTTTGGGAAAAACTGTAGATAACAGCATATATTAAAAGTTCATTGCCCTTTAAACTTAGTTTTGTAGCCATAAAGCCATATAGTTTTACATTGTTATCATCTTGTAGTTTTCCCATGTAATTACACTCCTTTAATTTGTATTGTACGAAAACCTTAAACATGATATAATAAAGTATCTTGTAAAGTTTTCTCATTGTTTGCATTCGTTTTAATGGTAAAAGCTGGCGGTAATTCACCAGCTTTTTTATTTTGTCATAAAGATAAAATTGTCTTAATGTTGCTTGCTATTTTGTGCTTTAAACTCCTCGTATAGCTCACGAGTTATTTTTCTTAATTTTGTGGCATATTCGGCTAGTTGTTCACTAATAAATAAATCACGGGTGTATATTGCCTTGTTTGTTGGCTCTCCCGTTATTGTTGAACCTGCAATATATCCTATTGCCTCAATACTTGTTGTTAAGTCATCAAGCTCATCAATTTGTTCTATATTCAAAATAAATTCCTTCTTTCTATACGTTATGTGTTTCATCAGCGTGAATATAGCTTCTTATTTTGTTAAATATTTATTGTGTTGGCTGTATAAAAACTCTTCAAAATCGGCTTTTTTAACCAGCTTTAGTTTATAGCTTAAATCAATAAAAGAATGTTGGTATTTCCTTTGAGTTCGCATCTCTTTTAAATATTTCCAAGCGGTGGTGCGACCTATATCGTACTTTTTTGTTATGGTAGAGGCTTGCAAGAACTCTTCTTCACCATCATTTATAACTTTAAATCTATGCATGATATCATCTCCTTAAGAATTTTTAAATGAGCGTTGCAGGCTGTTTTAATAAAAATTCTAATTAGTTATTTAGTCATTAAAAATCAATTCACTCTTATTTGTGTAGTTGTATATTTCCTTGCGAGTTATTTGCCCGTGTTTAACAACTTGATGTTCTACAAAAGATTTAAAGGCTCTTAGTTTTAACGCCTCAAGCGTCCAACTATCGCCTAGTTTAATCATTTCATTGTATTTTGTTTGTAGCTCATTGTACTTATGTTCAAAATACTCTTTATCCAGCTTGATATCTTTTTTGGCACTATTAGCTAGCTTTAATTTTTTCTTTAGCTCTTTTATCTGTAGAGCATTTTTGTCTTGCAATTCTTGCTCCATAGCATCAAACGCATTAATATAATCAATTTTCCATTTTATGGCTTTTTCCGTAGTAAATCCCATAACAACTAATGAAAAACCATTTTTGTTTATAAGATACATTGGATAAGTTCGGTTCTTATCATCTTTATAAGTAGTTTCATAAAACCAATTATTAATCTGTCCAAAATTGGACAGATTAATATATTCCCTTATATCTCGTAAAATATGTTGATGATTTTTCTCAAACTTTTCAGCAATTTGCTGACTAGATACAACAACTTTGTTATTTATAACTTGCACTAAATTTTCCACAAAAACCGCTCCTTGCTTTGTTAAAATTATTAAAATCTGTTATTATTAATATGCTTTTCATCAATATTTTATTATCTTGGTCACGGATTTCATTCTGTGGCTATTTTTTTTATACTTACGACCTTAAATTTTTGATAAGATACTGTTTCACTATTTTTTATAGCATTCAACTCCTCTCTTATATACCAAGTAATATCGCTTACTAGACAACCTATTTTTTTTTATTTCTGTAGGTTTGAGAAATTCAGTTTTATCATGCACATTAGAAACAAGTAAATACATAACGCCTAATCGCTTAATACTTAAATCTAATTTATTCATATTATCAAGAGTCAATTTAAAACCACCTTTATATAATTTTTTGACGGTAACTGAAATCTATGCAATAAGCCCCCAGCTTTTGGCGGTTATAATTCTGTTTTTGCATAGGGAATATATCGTTTTATATGGTTTTTTGTTAGCTATACCATTGTAGATACATTTAACCGCCATATTTAAGGCGTTGTATACGTCAATTAGGTGCATTAAGTCGCAATTATCACGGCTATATACATCAGTTAGAGAGTTAACCAGCTTATTAAAGTTTGTGTAGTAATTCTTTGCGTGCTTACTACCTTGAGCTGTAGCATATTCAACAAAGGCTTTTATTGCCTCGCCTAACTCTTTTGCTTTGTCTTTGCATTTTGCCCGTTGATTTTGCCATTGCTTTGTACCTTTTTCAAGCGTAATTTTAATTTGCCCGTCTGAAATTCCTTCAAGAAGGTCATACACCCAATCGTAAAAATCATTTGCTTTTGGCTGTTTGCTATAGCGACATATTTCATAAACACCACGGCGAGTATATAAAACTAATTCACGTTCTTGCTTTCTACCGTCTTTTAGTTCAACCCCCATTTTGACGGTTGAAGAAAATCTATCTAAACGTAGCTTATTTCTTTGATGAATTTTATCAATAGCTTTTGTAGGGTCAGCATATTCCAATGCTCGCCCAATTTGTTCACGTGTCATTAAAATATTACCTTTCTTATCTGTATAAATATCACAGATAAAATTATTAAATGACTGCTTTTTAACTAGCATTAATTGCATATTATTCACGCTCCTATTCATCTTTAATTAGCTCTTTGGGTTCAACCTCAAGGGCAATAGCCATTTTGCCTAGTGTTTTAGTTGTAAGCGTATAACGTCCGCTGACTACTTTTGTTACTAACGCAGAACTCAATCCCGCTTTCTTAGTAACATCAGATAAGTTCATACATCTTTTAGCAAGTATTAAATCTAATTTACGGCGGTCAAGTTGTAACATTAAATCACCTCATTTTTTAAATTTAAAAACTAATTTTATATCCATTAAAACCGATTAAAAATTAATTTCTAAATTTATGTTACTATACGTTTTGGCAAAAATCAATATCTAAAATTAAATTTATTTATTTTTTTTTATTGACTAAATTAAAAATGAATTTTAAAATAGAAGTAAGAAAGAAGGTGTACAATGAGTTTTCAAGAAAATTTAAGATACTACAGAGAGAAAGCAGGCTATAAGCAATCAAAAGATTTTGCGGTAGCTTTAGGTATTCCTTATCCTACTTATGTCGGTTATGAAAGCCAAGGGCGAGAGCCAAAATATCAAACACTATGCAAAATAGCTGACTTACTCAAGGTATCTACAGATGATTTACTAGGGCGAGAGAATAATATTCTAGGTGATAAAGAAGATGAGAAAATAAAAGAATTATTCAATGACACACTTAAAACTTTTAACTATAATCTGATACAATTATCGGATATCGATGAAAAAGAAGTGTCTTTTTACCTAGGAACAAATCTAAAATATGGAAAAGTGAAAGTAAAAAAAGATTTCTTTGTTAAATTATTTAATAGTGCAATCGCTAAAGGCAACGAGATTAAAAGAATATTTATATTTAATACTGTAACAACAAAAATCTTTAATATTGCCGTTGAAGAGTTAACTAATGATATAAAGAATAATGAACAAATTATACAAGCATATCAATCAATCAAAGCATATAAGAAAGAAGAATTGACAATCAATGAATTGCATAAAAACATAGCATTTATGTTAAAAGACGGCACTTCTATTGAAGAATTAAACAAAGACATTGAATCAATAACATTAGAAGAAATTACCGCACAATTAGATAAATTAATCAAAAAAACACAATCGCTAAAAGATATTCAAATCATGATTTTAATACAAAAGATTTCAATAACAAAAAAACAACGCCTCTTTGATGAAAAAGCATATAAAGAAGTTTTAGAGAATCTATAAATAGATACCTCGGGCAAGTACCTATTTATAAAAACTAATTGATTGCTTTGCTCGGGCAATTAATTGGCAAATAGCACCGCCAGTAATTTTAATACTGTGGCGGTATGCAGGTATAAAAACTTAATATAGCGTTATTAGCATAAGGACAAAAATAAAAACCGCCACAAATGACGATTTATGACGGCTTTTAGAGTTGTGCTTTATTAAATTTACCTCTTTTTAGGGAGTCCGAAAGCTCCGCATTAAAACTATTAGCGAGGTGTTAAAAATGTCTAATCCAGCAATCAAAAGAGCATTAGAATATGAAAACTATTTCTCCAAAGATAACAACTACCGTAAATACTACGAAATGCGTGAGGACGCTATAAGAGATGAAAACTCAAGATTAATAGACGCTATAACACAAGGCATTTCACAAGGCATTTCAACTACTAAACATAAAAATGCAATAAACCTTTTAAAATTGGGCGTTGATATTGATACTATAGCAAAAGGTGTTGATTTAAGCGTAGATGAAGTAAAGGCAATCCAAAAAGAATTATAAGAAAGGAATAAACTATCATGAATACTGCGACAGATAAACAAGCTATAAAAAATACAGATAACCGCCAAATTATCACAAGTAAAAACAGTCCTGAACTTGCTGAAAAAATAAAACAAGCTTCCGATTATTTTTTACGTGTAAACGACCAATTATATAAGGATTTGGCAAATAAATAGTATGTATGAAATCTTAATAGGCTTCAGAAGTATATCCGCCAGCATTTTAATACTGTGGCGGTATGCAGGTATAAAAACTTAATATAGCGTTTCATCAAGTACACGCTGATGATTATTTTTAAAAAGAAGGTGATTTAATGCAACAACAGATATTTTTATCACAAGATTATTTCTTTGATTTAATGGTGCGAATTGCACATCATAGCACGGCTATTGAAGGAAATAGTCTAACGCAAGGCGAAACAAAGAGTATTTTGATAGATAATTATATTCCTCGTGCTATGGATATGAGAGAGTTTAACGAAGTTCTAAACCATAAAACTTATATCTTGCAAATGATAGAAGATTTAAAGATAAATCAGCCTATCACATTAGATTATATTAAGGATATACACAAGATTTTGTGCAATAATGCTATTGAATCAGTGGCAGGGAAATTTAAAACTATACCCAATATGATTATCGGGGCAGACTTTACGCCAACACCGCCGTATCTAGTTATACCTGAACTTGAAAATTGGCGACTTAATCTATCTTATCAGCTGGAAAGTGCTAAAAGTAGCGAGGATATTATAGGCTCAATAATCCGCCAGCACATAATATTTGAACATATTCACCCGTTTTCAGACGGTAACGGGCGAGTTGGTCGAGCTTTAATGGTGTACAGTTGCTTAAAAAATCATATAGCACCAATAGTTATACCAGTCAATCAGAAAAAGCGATATATAAACTATATGAACACTAACAATATAGATGAGTTTATATCGTTTGCCAAAGAACTTCAGCAAGAAGAATATACAAGGGCAAAAGCATTTTCAAATCATAAAGAGCAAACATTATTTATTTCAAGATAAGGTGAATTGATGTATACAGTTCAGATTTTCACAATAAAAAAAGCCCTGCAAGTGCAAGGCTGTACCCAATCAAGAATTTTTAAATGAGCGTTGCAGGCTGTTTTAAAATTCAAGAAAAGGATTTGATTTTATATGTGGATTACTAAACTTATTAATTCAAAGGGAATAAGATATAAATACAGTGAACGTTTCAAGCACCCTATCACGAATAAATATCTCATCATCAGTATAACATTAAATAGCGAATCACGCCAAGCTAAAAAATCAGCTGTAGAAATGTTGCGAGCTAAGTTTTTGGAAAAGACTAAATCCATAGAAGATACAAAAGCTGAACTGTTAAACACTATGACATTTATATCTCTGGCGGTTGAGTGGGCAACTCATATCAAGCAAATGGTTAAAGTTCAAACAAGTAGAATACATTTTGTGCATATAAATAAAATACAACAAAGTATTAACGATATGCTATTTGTCAATTTCACGCCTGCTGTTATGGAAAAGCTTATCTACGATATATACTATACCGAAAAACTTAGCTACAACTATTCTACTAATATCTTGCACAACTTAAAATCAATAATGAGATACGCTAAGAAAAAATGCTATATAGACGATATATCAGCTTTTGAAGAAATAAAGATAAAAAAACGCCCTGCAACAAAGAAAGAACTGCAAACTACTGCCGATAAGTTTTTAAACAAAGATGAATTAAAACAGTGCCTACACCAACTAAATGAAATAAATCCCCGAATAGCTTTAGCTATGGAATTTATCGCACTAACAGGCTTGCGTTGTGGCGAGTTGTTGGCGTTAAGACTGCAAGACTATGACAAGGAAAAAAGCACTATCAACGTAAATGGTAGCATGGTATCAACGCTCTCATTTCATGATGATAACTGTAGAAGTACGCCGAAAAATATCTATTCATATCGAACTATATTTTTAAATGAGCGAGCTAAAAAGATTATAGATAAATTTATTTTAGAAAACAAAACGTCCACAATGTGGCATAGAGATGTATATAAAGATAAAGGCTATATCTTTACCTCGAGAACTGGCTCACCGTACAAGCTGTATTACATCAATAGCATTTTGCATAAGGTACAATCAAACAAGAAGTTAACAAGCCACATATTTAGACATACGCATATAAGCTTGCTGGCTAGTGCAGGTTTACCGCTGAAAGCAATAATGCAAAGAGTAGGGCATAACGACCCTAACACAACATTAAAAATCTATACTCATGTTACGGATGACATGAAAAACGCCGTACAACAAGCCGTAAACGCAATGACTATCTAAATAAAAAAAGTAGCAAGAAAAGTAGCAAACAAGTAGCAAACAAGTAGCATAATGCAAAACATTGCAAACGAATGAAATAATGATAAACCAAAGCTACTACTAGCTTTGGAACTTATTTGAAAGAACCTAAACAAATAACCAATAGTAGCTTGAATAATCGAATTGATTACAAAATAATGCTACAAAGCCCCAAAGGAATTAATTCCTTTGGGGCTTTATTTTTATCAGATATTTTCTAAGTTTTTCTTTTTAGTTTCAACGCCTAAACTAAATACAGCTACAGCGATAATCACGAATACAGTGGCAAACATATAGAAAATAGTATGCATATCACTGCCCGATTGAAGGAGCATTCCCACAGCAAGCGGTGCTGCCATTCCGCCAATGCGTCCAACACCTGCTGCCCAGCCACTGCCCATAGCACGAATTGAAGTTGGATAAAGTTCTGGAGTATATGTGTAGACAACACCCCACGCACCGAGATTGAAAAAAGACATCAAACAGCCACAAACGATTATCATCTCAGCAGTTGTCGCTTGACCAAAGAAATAGCTTGCGACACCGCTCATGATTAAGAAGAACGAAAGCGTGTATTTTCTGCCCCATTTATCGACAAGCCAAGCAGCACAGAAATAGCCAGGAAGTTGAGCAAAGGTCATCAAAAGCACATATTCAAAAGTCTTGACAAAAGCAAAACCTTGATTGTACACAATGGCAGGAAGCCATGTAAAAATTCCGTAATAACTGTATACAATGCCAAACCAAACAATCCAAAGCATAATCGTTCTTGGTAAATATCTCGATGACCACAAATCCTTTAAACTTGGTTTTTTTGTACTTGTTTGTGCCATTTTAACATTTTCATTAAAATCGCCTGTGTATTTTACGCCGAGCTTTTCTTCCAAATCATTGACAATTTTTTGGGCTTCTGCCACTTTTCCCTTGGACAATAAATATCTAACAGATTCTGGCATATGTAGACGAATGAAAAATACATAAAGTGCAGGCAACGCACCGATGATAAAGGCATAATGCCAACCGTAAACGGGAATGAACATATACGCTATGCACGCTGCAAAAATCCAGCCCACGCCCCAAAAACTTTCAAGAAGTACGATAAATCTACCACGCAAATTAGTAGGAGCAAATTCCGACATCAAGGTAGCTGCTACGGGAAGTTCTCCACCAAGGCCAAAGCCTACCAAAAAGCGAAAGAACATCAGCGATTCATAATTCCAAGACAAGGCACATAAACCTGTAGCCACACTGTATAAGATAACAGTAGCAGAAAATACGCTCTTTCTGCCAAATTTATCAGCCACAGACCCACCGATAACTGCACCAAGCGCCATGCCCACCAAGCCAATACTCCCGATTGCTCCCATTTGGCTTGCACTAAGACCCCATTCTTTGCCTAAAACAGGAAGGACAAATGCAATCAATCCTGTATCCATAGCATCAAATAGCCAACCTAAACCTGTTATAACTAATAATTTGTAGTGAAAACTTCCTACCGGTAATGCTTCTAATCGTTGTAATAACATCTGAAAAACCCTCTCTTAAATTCTGTGCAAATGCTTTAAGGATAAATCCAAAATAGGTGCAGAATGAGTCAATGCTCCACTTGAGATAAAATCCACGCCTACTTCAACTAAGTTCTTAATGTTTTCCTTTGTAACATTTCCCGAACATTCCGTTTGAGCTTTGCCGTCTATCAATTTAATGGCTTCTTTCATCATTTCTACAGGCATATTATCGAGCATGATGATATCTACACCAGCATTTATCGCTTCTTCAACCATTTGTAGATTTTCAGTTTCTACTTCAATCTTACGCACAAAAGGAGCATATTCTCTAGCCATTTCAATAGCTTTTGTTACAGAACCTGCTGCTCCGATGTGATTGTCTTTTAACAAAATCCCATCAGATAAATTGTAGCGATGATTATTTCCGCCACCGACTTTTACGGCGTATTTTTCAAATATACGCATATTCGGTGTAGTCTTTCTAGTGTCCAATAATTTAGTCTTACTCTTTACTAGTAAATCGACAATCTGTCTTGTATATGTAGCAATTCCGCTCATTCTCTGCAAATAATTTAAAGCAACTCTTTCTGTCGATAAAAGCACTCTAATGTCGCCTGTTAGTATTCCTAAAAGTTGACCTTTATTCACCTTTTCGCCATCTTTTACATATAAATCAATCTGTGTGTTGCTATCTACGAGCTGAAATACTCTAGCAAAAACCTGCAAACCTGCGATAATTCCATCAGCTTTGCAAATTAAATCGACTTTCCCTTGCACTTTTTCTCGCATTACAGCATTTGTAGTGATATCTTCACTGGTAATATCTTCTTCAAGTGCCATTAAAATCAATCTGTCTACATTTAAACTCATCGTAATCTCGTTCATCTTGCTTGTTTCACTCTTTTCATCTCTGCTAAAACTTCTTGTTTGTAATTTTCCATTAATGCTTTTTCATCTGTAAGCTTTTTCTTACTAGTTTCAAACAGCAAATCAAAATCATCATTGAAGTTATTATTTTGATTTTTATTTAAATCAGCTGTTATTTGTCCTGCTGCTCTTTGGGCAAATACTAAGCCTTCAAGCAGTGAATTGCTCGCTAATCTATTTTTACCATGAACGCCATTGCAACTCGTTTCGCCAACTGCATATAAATTATTCATTGTCGTCTTGCTGTATTTATCTACATGAATACCGCCCATGAAATAATGCTGTGCTGGCACAATCGGTATCCAATCTTTTGTCACATCATAGCCTTCTTCTAAACATTTTTCGTAGATGTGCGGAAAGTGATTTAAAATGACCTCTTTACCTAAAACCGTCATATCCAGCCATACATAAGGCATATTATCTTTTGCCATTTGCTTTTTAATCTCAGCTGTCATCAAATCGCGAGGCAAAACTTCATTGGCAAAACGCTTGCCATCTTTACCGTATAATTTAGCACCTTCACCACGAACAGATTCGGAAATCAAAAAACTTCTGCCTACTTTTTCACTGTACAAAGAGGTTGGGTGAATCTGCACATAGTCAATATTCTCAAGCTCAATGTGATGACGCATAGCAATAGCTATAGCATCGCCTGTCAAATGAGGATAATTTGTCGAGTGTTCATATAGTCCACCAACGCCACCACTAGCTAAAATTGTTTCACTAGCTTCAATAGCAAATAAATTGCCGTTTTTATCTTCAGCCACAATGCCAACGCATTTATTGTCTTCTTCTAAAATATCAAGCATAGTTGTGTATTCTAAGATAGTTACATTCGGTAATTTTTGTACAGCCTTTAATAAATTTCTAGTGATTTCTTTCCCTGTGATATCCTCGTGGAATAAAATTCTCGCTCTAGAATGACATCCTTCTCTCGTATAATCTAACTGTCCGTCTTTTTTGGCAAAATCCACACCGTAGTCAATTAGCTGATTGATTACACCTCGAGATGAGCGAATCATGATGTCTACGGATTCTTTTCGATTCTCATAATGACCTGCTTTCATTGTATCTTCCATAAAGCTATCGTAATCATTTTCATCACGCAAGACGCAAATTCCACCTTGAGCTAAAAAAGAATCACTGTTTTCCACAGCATCTTTAGTAATCATCAAAATATTTTTGTCCGCAGGTAAATGAAGTGCTGCAAAAAGTCCACTTGCACCTGTACCCACAATTAAAATATCAGCTTGTTGTTTATCCATCAAAAAATACCTCTTTTATATTGGTTTACTATCTAATTCGATTTCAAGGAGTTGTATTTTATCTAGCTAGTTCTAACATTCTATCTAAAACTTTAATTGATTTTAATCTTATTTCATCGCTCACAAAAACTTCATTCTTTTCTTCATTTAAGCAATCATAAACTTTTTGCAAGGATACTTTTTTCATATTCAAACAGTACGTATTTTCCATGGCAGGATAGAAAATCTTATCAGGATTTTTAGTTCTAAGCTCGTACATCACACCGTCTTCTGTTCCAATGATGAACTCACGATGATTAGACGCTGTCGCATAATCTATTATCCCTGAGGTACTTCCCACATAATCGGCTAAATCAAGCACAACTTTTCTACACTCTGGGTGAGCTAAAAACAATGCCTTTGGATGCTTTCCCTTCGCTTTTAATACGTATTCAGGCGTAATGGATTGATGCCTTGGACAGTATCCATGGTTGCAAATAACGTTCTTTTCGGGGACTTGCTGTGCTACATAATTGCCCAAATTTTCATCAGGTACAAAGAAAATATTTTTGTTTGGCAATTTTTTTACTATCTTTACAGCATTAGAAGAAGTTACGCATACATTGGATACGGTTTTTAGCTCCGCTGTAGAATTGATGTAACAAACAACGGCTAAATCCTCATATTTTGATTTCATCTCTTTAATTTTCGCTACAGTTGCCATATGAGCCATAGGGCAATCTGCTGTAATATCTGGCATCAACACTTTCTTTTGCGGATTTAAAATCTTGGCACTTTCACCCATGAAGTACACACCAGCAAATACGATAATATTTGCACTCGTTTCTTTTGCTTTTTTGCTCAAATAAAATGAATCACCTATGTAATCTGCAATTTCTTGTACTTCATCAGGCACATAATAATGAGCCAAAATGACAGCATTTTTTTCTTTTTTCAGTTTTTCTATCTTATCTTCTATAAAACACATCTCAAAAATCTCCTTAGGCACTTTGCAAATTTACATTTGCTTGCAATTATACATTAATTATTTACATCTGACAAGACAGTAATTTTTACAAAAAAAAAACAAGAGCGATATTTAATCGCCATAATTAAATGTCGCTCTCCATAAAATCATATATCAATCTACCGAAGGCATGAATAGTGCCGGCATATTGTTTATCGTATCTGTAACCTTTTGTTCAGTCTGCATTACTTTTTCATGAAGCAATTCTGCCTCGCCTAAATCGGCTGGCTTATCATCATAAATTCCTGTAGCGTATTTTTTCCATGCTTGAATGCTGTACGATACGCTCTCCATACGCAGTTCATGCAAATGTCTAGCACCTCGTGGAATTTGTGTGCTTTGCAGATAATTATACCAATCTTGGTATGCTGGAACGATTTTATTTTCAATAAAAGATTTCATCAAAACTCTTTGGCTGACAGAAGGATTATTTCTAAGACCTTGAGCTAAAACTGCAAATTCACTCTGCAACTGCTGAAATCTTGCATTACTGCGGTCTAAATCGCCTTTCGTATTGGCAAGATAAGTCGTTATATCGGTGCGATACAGTGCTGAAATCGTATTTAAATAATCTTGATAATTTTCTACACTGCAGATTCGCCAGATATTATCTTCACTTCTCACCATCTTTAGCTTTAAATCAAAATCCGTTTCTGTGTACTTATCTGCTACAGCGATTGTCGTCATAGCCGTATCATCATCTAATTGTTCAATGGATTTTATCTCTTTGAATTTGATATTAAACAGCAGTGAACGGTTAATCAATTCAGTGTAATCAATGCCGAGCTGTCGCCCTTTTAACATCGAATCGTAATTATATCGTTGCCAATTTCCTGTTTGAATGTACTTATCTATACTTTGAATCGTTCCTTCGGTGATAATCGGTTCAATCATCGCATAGAAGTTCTGATAAATTGTCCGTTCTTTTTCGCTGTAGATTTTATCGTTGGCAAAGATATCATCTTTTAAAATCTTGTAATTAGGCGGTAGTAGCGTTGCAAAATCCACATACTTATGAATAGTTTCAATATCCCTGTGCGCAAATGCCGATTGCAATTCTTCTAAAGCATACTCTGGTGAATGAAGGTGTTTATAATAGTAATATCCACCCAGTCCTATAAGGCAAAAAATTATCACCAACAAAAAACAGCCAAAACGCTTTTCGGCATTTCGACTTTTGCGACGTTTTTTTATGATGTTTTTCCACTCATCATCAGCTAGATTCGCTGTATTATCTTCTATATCGACAGTAATTTCTCTTATTCGAGCTTTTTCCATATTGCATAATACTCCACACAAATTTTTATCAAATAGAATTATACACCACTACGTATCTTCTTTTCAATTTAGCTTTTAGCTTAAAAATAAAATTTTCTAAAGCACAAATTTTTCGTATTGTAAAGTTTACAAAAAGTTATTGACATTATTTTTTAAATGTGTAATAATATGAGAAAATAAATCAGAAAAATTAATACTTACCTGTTAATCAGTCTTAAACCTATGAGGTGGAGATAAAAATATGAAATGCACTTACAGAGAGCGAGCATAGCTGAGAGCTTGCAGTACGCAGCATATTAAATGGACCACTGAGGGTGCAGTCAAAGGATTTAACCAAATCTTAGTATTCTGCAACGCAACACAAGCGTTAACTGTGAGGGATATGTTAGTATCCTGCAAAGAGGGATTTTTTAATCCAAACAAGGTGGTACCGCGAGTTTATATGAATGTAAAAATAGCATGAGGCTATTTAATTTTAATATATACCCGCCCTTGATAGATACAATCTTAAATCGTCGCATTTAAGATTTAACTATCAAGGGCGGGTATTTTTATTATAAATAACAGTGAAAGGTCATAAAGATTATGTGCAAAAGTGAATACAAACAAAATGACATTGATATGCGACTTTATATCGTGCCAGAGTGCAAAGAAAATTCAGTGATACTTAAAGCATTTAAATTTGTTCGAGATTTTGGAGAAACTATTTTATTTGGAAAGGCGGAGTAAATCATGTGTAAATCTAATCTACAGGATTTAAAACAATACGTGGGAAAATACGATATCGTCCCTGTGTACAAAGAGATATTTTCAGCTGTGAGAACGCCTATTTCTGTATTAAAAGCTCTAAAAAATGTCAGCTCTCATACGTATTTACTAGAAAGTGCAGAAAATAATGAGACATGGGGCAGATATTCTTTCTTGGGATATAATCCAACTTTAGAAATATCTTGCAAAAATCACGAAATGACCATTAAAGGTGCCACTACAAGAAAATTTAAAACAGCAAATCCCAATGAAGAAATCAGAAAAATTTTAAATCAGTATAAAAGTCCCAAACTTGATTTTCTCCCTACTTTTACTGGCGGTTTAGTTGGCTATTTTGCCTATGAATACATTCGCTATAGTGAACCAAAATTAAATTTTACAGATAAGGACACCATCAGTTTTAACGATGTGGATTTAATGCTCTTTGATAAAGTAATCGCCTTTGACCACTACAAAAATAAAATCATCTTAATCGTAAACATCAAAACTGACGATTTAGAGAAAAATTACAATAAAGCTCAACGAGAATTAAAAGAATTAGCTGATTTAGTCGCTTGTGGCAAAGAAGCTGTAATTGAGCAGGGAAAATTATTATCTGAATTTAAAGCAGAATTTACAGCTCAAGAATACAGCGAAGTTGTGAAAAAAACTCAACACTATATCAAAGAAGGCGATATATTTCAAGCAGTTCCTTCCAATAGACGCAGTGCAGACTTTAAAGGGAGCCTGCTCAATGCCTACAGAGTTTTACGCACGATGAATCCTTCGCCTTATATGTTCTACCTTAGCAGTAAAGATATTGAAATAACGGGAGCATCTCCTGAAACTTTAATTAAATTGCAAAACGGCATGCTAAAGACTTTCCCAATTGCCGGAACAGAACCACGAGGAAAGACCTCTCTTGAAGATAAAACCCTTGAAGAAAAACTTCTCCACGATGAAAAAGAACTAGCAGAACACAATATGCTCGTTGATTTAGGGCGAAATGACTTAGGAAAAATCAGTAAATTTGGCTCCGTAAAACTTGAATTCTTTCATAAGATAGAACGCTTTTCTCATGTAATGCATATCACATCGACAGTAGTTGGCAAAATTCGCCAAGAATTTGATGCTTTAGATGCGATTTCAGCAACACTTCCAGCAGGAACGCTATCAGGTGCTCCAAAGCTTAGAGCTATTGAAATCTTGCACGAATTAGAAAAAAGTCCTCGTGGAATTTACGGTGGTGCAGTTGGTTATTTAGATTTTTCCGGCAATATGGACGTATGTATCGGCATTCGCATGGCTGTCTTAAAGCAGGGAAAAGTATTTGTGCGTTCTGGCGGTGGCGTTGTAAAAGACAGCATTCCTGAAAAAGAAAACCAAGAATGTATAAATAAAGCTAAATCAATGATTGAAGCGATAACAAAAGCACAGGAGGTGGACCGATTATGATTTTGTTGATTGATAATTACGATAGCTTTGCTTACAATTTGTTTCAGCTAGTAGGTTCGATAAACCCTCAGATAAAAGTCATCAGAAATGATGAATTGACTATAGAACAAATCGAATTGCTCAATCCGGAAAAAATAATTCTTTCTCCTGGGCCAGGGAAACCTCAAGATTCGGGAATTTGCGAAGATGTAATCAGCTATTTTAAGGCTAAAATTCCCATCTTAGGAGTGTGCCTTGGTCATCAAGCGATAGCTGAAGTATTTGGAGCGACTGTATCTTATGCCAAATCAATTATGCACGGCAAGCAAAGCGAGATAAATATAGTAACTTCCTCTAAAATCTTAGCTAATTTGGGCAAGAGCTTTAAAGGTGCAAGATACCATTCGCTATCCATTGTAGAAAGTACCTTGCCCGAAGAATTAATCGTTACAGCAAAAACTGCTGACGGAGAAATCATGGCAATAGAACATCGAGATTATAAAATATACGGGTTGCAATTTCACCCTGAATCAATTTTAACTCCGCAAGGAGAGATAATATTACGCAACTTTTTAACGATATAGCTTAAAGCATATCTGATTATGCGATAGATTGGTGGGAAAAATGATGATTAAAGAAGCGATTTATGAATTAGTAAATGGTAGACATTTGCCTTTTGATACAGCTAAACAAGCGATGAGCGAAATTATGAGCGGTAAAGCAAGCACTTCACAGATTGGCGGTTTTTTAACAGCACTTCGCCTCAAAGGTGAAACAATTGAAGAAATAACAGCATTTGCTTTGGCTATGCGTGAAAAATGCAATAGAGTAAAGCACAGCGGGGAAGTTTTAGAAATCGTTGGCACAGGCGGTGATGAAGCCAATACATTCAATATTTCCACCACAGCAGGTTTTGTCATTGCAGCAGGCGGTGTACGTGTTGCTAAGCATGGAAATCGCAGTGTATCTAGCAAATGCGGAGCAGCAGATTGCCTTGAAGCACTCGGTGCTAAATTGGAATTGAATGCTACACAAAACGCCAAAATGATAGCTAAAACTGGTATGTGCTTTATGTTTGCACCTGTTTATCACAGCTCTATGAAATACGCAGCTCCCGTAAGACGTGAATTAGGCGTTCGCACAGTGTTTAACATCTTGGGTCCACTGGGCAATCCTGCTGGAGCTACAATACAATTAATGGGTGTGTACGCTCAAGAGTTAGTTGAACCACTAGCTAAAGTCTTATCAAATCTCGGCGTAAAACACGGAGCAGTAGTTCATGGCTACGATGGACTAGATGAAATCACAAGTTCTAATAAAACGCTCGTCTGCGAAATCAACGAGGGGAATTTTAATACATACACTTTAGACCCTAAAGATTATGGAATGAACTACTCTACAGCAAAGGAACTTGTCGGCGGAGATAAAAATGTAAATGCCAAAATCACTCGCAATATCTTAGAAGGGGAACAAGGTAGTAAGCGAAATGCTGTGCTATTAAATGCAGGAATGAGTTTGCATTTAGCTAAACCTGAGCTTTCCATAGCAGATGGAATCGAATTTGCCAAAGAGCTAATTGATTCAGGAAAAGCCCTTCAAGAATTGAACACTTTTGTAGAATATTCTCATACAGTGTGAGGTACAATCATGATTTTAGATGAAATAGCAATTAAAACTCGAAAGAGAATTGAAGAAATAAAAAGTATAAAACCTTTAACTGAAGTAAAAAAAGAAGCATTAGCTAGGGAAATATCCTTTGATTTTCCATTTGAAAAAGCTTTAAAAGAGCAAGATATCAATTTTATCTGCGAAGTAAAAAAAGCCTCGCCTTCAAAAGGTGTTATCGCTCCTCATTTTCCCTATTTAGATATCGCTAGAGAATATGAACTAGCAGGAGCAAGTGCCATTTCTGTCTTAACTGAACCATACTACTTTCAGGGTTCAGATAAGTATTTAAAAGAAATAGCACAAGAAGTCAATATTCCTGTGCTTAGAAAAGATTTTACGCTAGATGTATACCAAATTTACGAGGCTAAAACGCTAGGAGCTTCTGCTATCTTACTTATTTGTGCTTTGCTCTCTGTTGAAGAATTGACTCACTTTATTAAGCTAGCAGATAGTTTAGGTTTATCTTGCCTAGTAGAGGCTCATGATGAAAAGGAAATCGAAAAAGCGTTAAAAGCAAAAGCTCGCATTATCGGGGTCAACAATCGCAATTTAAAAGATTTTACAGTTGATGTGGAAAATAGCTTGCGACTTCGCCACCTCGTGCCAAAAGATATCATCTTTGTTTCTGAAAGTGGCATAAAAACGCCTGAAGATATTCAAAAACTGCGAGATAAAAAAGTACCTGCCGTTTTAATCGGTGAAACCTTTATGAAGGCAACAGATAAAACCATGGAGCTTAGAAAATTATACGGCGAAGTTGGCAGAGTTCAAATCAAAATCTGTGGTATAAGAAGAAATGAAGATATAAAATACATCAACGATTTTCAGCCTGATTTTATAGGCTTTATCTTTGCCGGACAAAGTCATCGCTATGTAAATGGCTTTCAAGCAGAGCAATTAAGCCAATTTGCCAGTCCCTATATAAAAAAAGTTGGCGTATTTGTAGATGAAAAGCCCGCAGTAATTGAAAATTTAGTGAAGAATTTGCGACTAGATATGGTGCAACTGCATGGTAACGAAGATGAGGAAATGATACAAACTATAAAATCCTTGACTAATATTCCCGTTTGGAAAGCTATAAGAGTAAAAACGGCTGAAGATGTAAAGCGATGGCAAAATAGCAGTGCAGATATGCTATTATTTGATACTTATACAGAAAATGCTATAGGTGGTACAGGCAAAAGCTTTAATTGGCAATTAGTAAAAAATTTGAAACGCCCATTTATCTTAGCGGGCGGTTTAAATGTAAAAAATATCGCAAGAGCTATTCGCATATGTAAACCGTATGGAGTAGATATAAGTAGCGGAGTAGAGAGTAATTTCGTTAAAGATAGAGAAAAATTACGACAGATAATGACGACAATCAGAAAGGTGCAATAGAATATGAGCATGGAAAATAATCAAACAAATAAAAAAGATCGCTTTGGTATTCATGGCGGTCAATATATACCTGAAACATTGATGAATGCAATCATCGAACTAGAAGAAGCGTATGAAAGATTTAAAAATGACCCTGATTTTATCCGTGAATTAGATGAACTTCACAGAAATTACACAGGCAGACCATCTCTTTTATACTACGCTAAAAAGATGACTCGTGATTTGGGCGGAGCTAAAATTTATTTAAAACGCGAAGATTTAAATCACACTGGTTCTCACAAATTAAACAATGTATTAGGACAAGTTCTAATGGCAAAACGCATGGGAAAAACTCGTGTAATTGCCGAAACGGGAGCAGGTCAGCACGGCGTTGCTACAGCTACCGCAGCAGCTCTCATGGATATGGAATGCGAAATCTTCATGGGAAAAGAAGATACAGATAGACAAGCATTAAACGTCTATCGCATGGAACTTCTTGGAGCAAAAGTTCATTCTGTAACTACCGGCACACAGACATTAAAAGATGCCGTAAACGAGGCTCTTCGCGAATGGACTCGTCGCATTGATGATACTCACTACGTTTTAGGTTCAGTAATGGGTCCACACCCTTTCCCTACAATCGTAAGAGATTTTCAATCTGTCATCAGCCGTGAAGCAAGAGAGCAAATTTTATCAAAAGAAGGTCGCCTTCCTAATGTTGTAATGGCTTGTGTTGGCGGTGGTAGCAATGCCATGGGAATGTTCTACAACTTTATAGATGATAACAATGTGCAATTAATCGGCTGTGAAGCAGCAGGTAGAGGCATAGATACAAAAGAAACGGCTGCTACTATTTCCACAGGAACAGAAGGCATTTTCCACGGCATGAAATCATATTTTTGCCAAGATGAGTACGGACAAATAGCCCCTGTTTACTCTATTTCAGCCGGCCTTGATTATCCAGGAGTAGGTCCTGAACACGCTTATTTGCACGATATTGGCAGAGCAACTTATGTGCCCGTTACTGATAATGAAGCAGTCAATGCTTTTGAATATCTCTCTCGCACAGAAGGAATTATCCCTGCCATCGAAAGTGCTCACGCTGTAGCTCATGCATTAAAAATCGCCCCAAAAATGAGTAAAAATGATATTATCATCATCTGTTTATCAGGCAGAGGAGATAAAGACGTAGCAGCAATGGCAAGATATAGAGGAGTGAATATCAATGATTAAAATACAAGATGCATTTAAAAATGGCAAAGCTTTTATCCCATTTATCGTAGCAGGCGACCCTAATTTAGCTGCTACCGAAAAATTTATCATAGCAATGGCAAACGCCGGAGCAGATTTAATTGAAATCGGCATTCCATTTTCCGACCCTGTAGCCGAAGGACAAGTGATTCAAGCAGCTAGCAAAAAAGCACTAGATGCAGGCACAACTACAGATAAATTATTCGAAATGGTTTCTCATGTGCGAGCAAAAGTAAATATTCCTTTAGTATTTATGACCTATGTAAATCCAATTTTTGTCTACGGCAAAGATAAATTTTTTGCTAAATGTAAAGAAGTAGGAATCTGTGGCGTCATCGTACCAGATGTACCATTTGAAGAAAAAGATGAACTTTTACCTTATGCAAATGCTCATGAAGTAGAAGTAGTATCGCTAATTGCTCCTACCTCAGAAAATCGCATTGAAACAATAGCTAAAGAAGCACAAGGATTTATCTACTGCGTATCTTCTCTCGGCACAACAGGCGTACGCTCTGAAATAAAAACAGACGTAAAACATATCGTAGATACAATTCGCCAATATACAAATATTCCTGTTGCCATTGGATTTGGCATATCTACGCCAGAGCAAGCACAAAAAATGGCAAATATTTCCGATGGAGCAATTGTCGGAAGTGCCATTATAAAAATTGTAGATAAACACGGTAGCAATGCAGAACAATATATCTACGACTATATCAAAAAAATGAAACAAGCGATAAACGCTTAATAAACAAGCACTCTATTAAGAGTGCTTTTTTTTTATAATATTAATTTTTAAGATTTGCGTTTTGCAATTACCTCACGCATTTTTTTGATATTATTGTAGTTTTTATCAAGTTGTTTTTGATATACGCCCATATATAAAATATCGGCTATTGCCATATGGATTAATCGAGAAGCTACCGCCTCTGATTTGTAAGCAATTTCTCTGCCCATTCCATGCAAAACAACATCAGCAATCTTGCACAGCGGAGAATTCATATAACTTGTAATCGCTATAATCGGAACTTTATTTTGATGAGCAATTTCCACCGATTGCAAAATATCAATATTTGTTCCCGTATGCGAAACAGCTATCACCAAATCAGCTTCACTCAAAAGCGATGAAGCCGTTACTTGCATATGCAAATCGCAATAGCTTTTTATCGGTATACCAAAACGCATAAAGCGAGTTTCGATATCTTTGCATACTGTATAGGAATTGCCAAAACCATATACATAAATTTGACGAGCATTGGATATTAAATTTACAGCTTTTTCAATCTCTTGAAAATCTAACAGTTTTAAAGTATCGCAAAGTCCATCAGTTATTGAAGAAAACATTTTCTCAGAAATCGCTTTATAGGAATCAGATGGATTTATTTCCTGTGTAACAAGTTCTGCTTGAGTGTAAATTTCGCTGGCAAGAGCAATTTTAAAGCTCTGCAGTCCACTAAAACCCAACTTCTTGCAAAAGCGAGAAATCGTTATTTCTGCCGTATCCGTATTCTCTGCTAAATCAGAAATTGTCTGCTTCATCACACTCTTTTTATTACTTAAAATATAATCAGTAATTCTCTTTTCAGATTTTGTCATATTATGATAACTACTTCGCATTACAGTCAAAATAGATGTAGCATTTTCCATAAGGGTTCACTTCCTTATTATTGATAATTTTATTATACCACAAAATGATAAACTTGTATCAAAATTTATATTAAAATGAAAAAATAGTTGCAAAATATATTTTCATTTGATATAATCAAATCATAAAGAAATACGCAAATAAAATATTTTTAAAATTATTTATATATTTAATTAATAAATAACATAAGGAGGATTATATAGATGTTAGATTTTAGTAAAATCGACAGCTGCATTTGGATTGGAGTGGATATTGGTACTACAGGAGTAAGAGCTATCGCTTACAAGAAAAATGGCATTAGCCTTTGTAGTTCTGATGAATTTTATCCTTTAGAAACACCATATCCTGATTGGGCGGAACAAAATCCAGAAATCATTTATAAAGCTGTAGAAAAAGTTGTTCGTGATGTCGCTAATACATTGATTTACAAAGGAAAAACTGTATCTGGTATCGCAATAAGTACAGTTATGCATAGTTTTGCACCAGCCAATAAAGACCGTGAGCTCTTGAGCAATATGATGACTTGGGCAGATAGTCGCAGTGTAGGTATTGTAAATGAATTAAAAAAAGACAAAGAAGTTGCTAAAAAATTCTATGATAAAACTTGTTGTCCAACTCATTCTTGCTATCCATTTTTAAAAATCTTATGGGTGAGAAAAAATTTTCCAGATGTATTCAATAAGATGAAATATGTTTATTCAATTAAAGATTATGTATTTGAAAAAATGACTGATGAATGGGTTGTTGATAAATCTTCAGCTTCTGCAAGTGGTTTATATAATGCACATACACTTAATTGGGATGATGAAATTTTATCCTATGCTGGTATTACAAAAGAACAACTTCCTCCAGTTGTATCCACTACATATTCTGGAAAATTAACACAGAAAGCTGCTGATAGATTTAACTTGCCAAGCGGTTTACCTGTAGTAATCGGTGCTACTGATGGTGTTTTGGTAAACGTTGGTATTGGTGCAGTAAATCAAGGTCAGTTAAGTACAACAATCGGTACAAGTGGTGCTATCAGAATGCTCACTAAAACTCCAAAAATCGACAGTGAATCTCGTACTTGGTGCTACAACCTTACAGATGATATGTGGGTTGCAGGTGGTGCAATAAATAACGGTGGTATGATTTTGCGTTGGGTTCGCGATAAAATCTGTCATTACAGTGAACAACGTTTAGCAGATATTGATATTGATCCATATGATTTAATGACATTAAAAGCTGAAAAAATTTCTGCCGGTGCAGATGGATTATTGCTCTTGCCATTTTTCACTGGTGAGCGTGCTCCTTATTGGAATTCTGAACTTAGAGGTACATTTTTTGGCTTATCTTTAAACCACAGTCGCTCTCATATGATTAGAGCTACTATGGAAGGTATCTGCTTTAGCTTAAATTGCGTTTTAAGTGCATTAAAAGATTTTGGCGATATCCAAGATATCCGCGTTAGCGGTAGTTTCACAAAATCTCCACTCTGGATGCAAATTATGGCAGATATTTTTGAAAAAGATATCACACTTCCACAAAATAGCGAAGGTGCTGCTTTTGGTGCTGCTGTATTAGGTTTTATTGCAAGTGGCGAAGTGAAAGATATTTCTGATACTGCTCAACTCATCAAAGTAAATAAAGTCTATACTCCAAATAAAGAAAACTTTGCTGTATATGAAGAATTATTTGATATCTACAATTCACTTTACAAAAAACTACAACCAGATTTTGCTCGCATAACTACTTATCAAAATAATATGTACAAAAAATAATATTTTAAAGGAGTGTTTTTTATGCCACTAGTCATATTGGCAATAGCTATTGTCATCTTATTCGTACTTATTGTAAAATGTAAGTTGAACAGTTTCTTATCATTGATTTTTGTAGCTATTTTTTCAGCATTTGCTCTCGGTATGCCAGTTGATAATGTTATTCCATCGATAACAAAAGGTTTGGGCGGAACTCTTGGTGGTCTTGCTATCGTTGTCAGCTTTGGTGCTATGCTCGGTAAATTAATGGCAGATAGCGGTGGTGCTCAAAGAATTGCTACTACATTAATCTCTATGTTCGGTGTAAAAAATGTACGTTGGGCAGTAGCTTTAACAGGTTTCGTTGTTGGTATAGCATTATTTTACGAAATCGGTTTTGTACTTTTAATTCCACTTGTATTTACTATTGCAGCAGAAGCTAGAGTAAATCTCTTAGAAGTTGGTATCCCAATGGCAGCTTCGCTTTCTGTTGCTCACTGCTTCTTGCCACCTCATCCAGGTCCAACAGCAATAGCAGTTATTTTTGGTGCAGATTTAGGTACTACACTTTTATACGGGTTTATGATTGGTGTTCCAACTGTAATCATTGCAGGTCCATTATTCTATAATTTTGTTAAAGGAATTAAAACTGAAATTCCTGAAGGCTTATACAATCCTAAAATCTTTAAAGATAATGAAATGCCTTCTTTCATAACTAGTGTATTTACAGCACTTGTTCCTGTAGTATTGATGGCAGCTTCTGCTATTGTTAAAATGGTACTTGACCCATCTTATGCTATTTATCATGTACTCGTATTTTTAGGTGACCCTAATATGGCTCTTAGCATTGCAGTTATCATCTCTATCTTCACTTTCGGTTTAAACCGTGGCAAGAGCATGAAAGAAGTTATGGTAAGCGTTGAAGATGCTGTTAAAACTATTGCAATGATTTTATTAGTTGTTGCAGGTGGTGGCGTTTTAAAACAAGTTCTCATCGATAGTGGTCTTGGAGCTTATATCGGTGGTTTAGTGCATGGTTCTGATTTATCTCCACTCTTAATGGGTTGGTTAATTTCAGCTGTAATTCGTACTGCTGTTGGCTCTGCTACAGTTGCAGCTTTAACAGCTGGTGGTATCGTAGCACCTCTTATTGCTATAACTGGCGTTAGTCCTGAGCTTATGGTACTTGCAATTGGTTCTGGTAGTGTAATCTTCAGCCCACCAAATGATCCAGGATTCTGGCTATTTAAAGAGTTCTTTGGTCTAAGCATTAAAAATACAATTTATACTTGGTGTGCTCTAGAAACCATTATCTCTCTTTGTGGTTTAATTGGTGTAATGGTTTTAAATACAATTTTCTTTTGATTAGCTTTTTGCTTAATTTAGTTTAAGTTTGAATATTTAAGATTAACATGGAGGTTTTAATTATGAAATCAAATATAGCCGTAATCGGCATGGGTGTTATGGGGCGTTGCCTTGCTTTAAATATGGCAAATCATGGATTTAAAGTATCTGTGTACAACCGCACTCGTGAACTCACTGACAATGTGATGAAAAATCACCCACATGAAAATATATCTGCTTATTATGATATACAATCCCTAGTGGAATCTTTAGAACGTCCACGTAAAATCATGATTATGGTAACAGCAGGCAAACCTGTAGATTATATTATCGAAAGTTTATTCCCTTATTTAGAAGAAGGCGACATTATTTTAGACGGAGGTAACTCCTTCTTTAAAGATACAAAACGCCGTTATGAATACGTTACAGAAAAAGGCTTTAAATACTTTGGCGTAGGTGTATCTGGCGGTGAAGAAGGTGCCTTAAACGGACCTGCTTTAATGCCAGGCGGTAACAAAGAAAGCTATGCTGAAGTTCAAGATGTACTAGAAGCTATCGCAGCTAAAGCAGATGACGGCAAACCATGCTGTACTTACATTGGCGAAGATGGTGCAGGTCATTATGTAAAAATGGTTCATAACGGCATTGAATACGCAGATATGCAACTTATTGCTGAAGCATATTTGCTCTTGAAAAACGTTGGTGGATTAGATAATGAGCAGATTTCTGAAATCTTCAACGAATGGAATCAGGGCGAACTTAGCAGTTTCTTAATCGGTATCACAGCAGATATCTTCAAAGAAAAAGATGATATTGAAGGCAAAGAAGGCTATTTAGTAGATAAAATTTTAGATAGTGCAGGCCAAAAAGGCACAGGGCGTTGGACAAGCATGGCAGCTCTTGACCAGAGCGTTAACACTTCTATTATGACAAGTGCTTGCAACGCTCGCAACATGAGTGCAAATTACGAAAAACGCCAGCAATTTGCTAAAACTGGAATCAAAGTAACTTCTCAAGTTGAAATCGATGCTAATTTTGTAGAAGATGTTAGAAAATCTTTATACACTGCAAAAATTGCAGCCTATACTCAAGGCTTTGAATTATACAAAAGTGCCTCTGATACTTACGAATGGAATTTAAATTTAGGCGAAATAGCTTCTATCTTTAGAGCAGGTTGCATTATCAAAGCTGTATTCTTAAACGATATCACTAATGCTTATCAGAAAAACCCTAACCTTGAAAACTTAATGGAAGATGATTTCTTCTTCAATAAAGTAAAAGACAATCAAACAAGCCTTAGAAAAATCTTAGCAAAAGCTATCACAGCAGGCGTTCCTGTACCAGCCTTTTCTAATGCAATGGCTTATATTGATGGTCTTAGCACAAATGTTGTAGGTGCTAATTTAATTCAAGCACAAAGAGATTATTTTGGTGCTCACACTTACAAACGCAATGATGTAGAAGGCACTTTCCATCATCAGTGGCAAAAACATTATTGATTTTAAAATTTAATAATTAGCATATAAAATAGCTGTAAATCTAACACTCACTATTAAGAGCAGAGTTAAGACTTACAGCTATTTTTCTATATACAGATTTGCTATAATACAATTATTAGATAATTTCGTTTAGAATTTAAGAAGGTGTTATAATTTGAAAATCGCAGTAAGTGATTTTGACGGAACTTTATATTTCCATGAGCAAGGCTTACAAGGTTCAATCCCTGTAGAAAATCTTGAAGCAGTAAAAAAATGGCGTGAACAAGGCAATATCTTTTGTTTTTGTAGCGGTCGAGATATGCGTTCACTGATGGACGAAGTACATCGCTATGATTTTGCCTACGATTATGTACTTTGCAACAACGGTGCTACAATATTTGATGAAAATTTAAATTTGATAAAAGAATTTCCGCTAAGTAAAACAGCTTTAACTAAAGTATTGCATTCAGATATAGCTAAAAAAAGCTGGCATTTATTATTTTCAGCCTCAGACAAGATGAGCGTAGTCATTCAACATCAAGAATCACCAATTTTAACTTATTTTCAATCACCAAAATATAAAAACCAAAATATCATCAAAGAAACTACGATACAAGAAGCCCTTAATGAAGTAAACACCGTGCAGTTGAGCTGTGAATATGATGATGATAATTCAGCTAAAAAAATTTTAGAACAGATAAAAATGCAGTACGCAGGTATTTTTTCTGCTCATAGAAATATGAATTACCTAGATATTTGTAGTTATAATGTGAGCAAAGCAAACGGTATCAAAGAATTGCTCCAAATCAAAAATTGGCAAAATAACGAAGTCTTAACTATTGGCGATTCGCAAAATGATATTCCAATGTTAAGAGCTTACAAAGGATTTAGCCTCTACAGTGCAACTGATGAAGCTAAATCATATGCTCAAAAATTATATAATAGCGTCGCTGAAATGCTCTTAGATAATCTATAATTTGTACTTTTTCCGAAAAAAATTCAAAATTTGACATACAACTATGGTATAATAACAATGACCAATAAGATGATATATACAACAATAACTTTCGGAAGGAATGATATAATATGGCAAAGACTGCTTCGCCTAAATATATAGATTTAATGAATTGGATAAGAGAACAAATTGCAAGCGGTGAGTTTGCTGTAGGTATGAGATTGCCTTCTGAAAATGAAATGGGCATAAAGTTTTCGATAAGCAGACAAACAGTTCGCCAAGCAACTAGCATTTTAGAAAGCGAGGGATTATTAGAACGTCGCCGTGGCAGTGGAACGTACATTGCTGCTACAAAATCGGCTACACCTAAAAATTTTTCACGCAATATCGGCGTAGTGCTTACGTATTCTAATGAATATATATTCCCTGAAATAGTCAAAGGCATTGAAGAAGTTTTGACTAGAAATGGCTATTTTATGCAACTTGCATTCACCTATAATCGAGTGGAAAAAGAAGCATATATATTAGATATCATGCTAAAGAGCAATATTGACGCACTCATCATTGAGCCTGCAAAAAGCGGTATTCCATTTATCAACACCGATTTTTACCAAAAAATTAAATCGCGTGGCATACCGTGCATTTTCATTCATGCAGAAACAAATCCGCCAATGAATATACCTAGTGTTCGCCTAGATGATTACCTTCTTGGGCGAGCTGCTGCAACGTGTCTGATTGAACACGGTCATAGAAATATCGCAGGCATTTTTAAAGCAGATGATATGCAAGGACAACTTCGCTATTCTGGAGCGATAAGCGGTCTTAGAAAATACAGCCTATTAGCATCAGAAAAGAGAATGTTTTGGTATACGACAGAATCTTTGCAAGCCATCGAAAAAGGCGAATTCGACCGCCAAATTTTAGAGCGTTTTGGTTCTGCTACAGCCATTATCTGCTACAATGACCAAATGGCAAAGCATATCATCTCCTTACTGCAACGAGCAGGAAAAAGCGTACCAGAGGATATTTCAGTAATCGGCGTAGATGATTTAGATTTTGAATCACCTGTAGGGCTTACAACATTTGCTCATCCAAAAAAAGAAATGGGTAAAACAGTGGCTAAACAACTTTTGAAATTGATGGAAAATCCTAATTTAAATGTCAGCATTAAATTTCCACCTGAACTCGTAGAAAGAGATTCTGTAAAATCTCTTTAAGTTTAATATAGGCAACAATGCATTTTAAAATGCATTGTTGCCTAATTTTTTTATAAAAATCGTAAAAATTTTAGTTGAAAATGTATGTTTTCTCAAGAAAACTAGTATGACATATTGTTATTTTAGTTTAAAATATGTATAATAAATATTATAAAATATTCTAAAACAGCATAAGTTGACAAACAACAAATAAAAATATATAAAAATTTTTTTAAGAAAACGAAGGTGCTTTAAAATGTTGGAACAATTAAAACAGACTGTATTTGAAGCTAATTTGATGTTGCCAAAATACCACATGGTAACTTTCACTTGGGGAAATGTTTCTGGTATTGACCGCGAAAAAGGCTTAATGGTAATCAAACCCTCTGGCGTAGAATACGATACTATGAAAGCTGAAGATATGGTTGTAGTTGACATCAATACAGGAAAAGTAATAGAAGGCGATTACAATCCATCGTCTGACACTGATACGCATATTAAAATTTATCAAGCTTGCCCACAAATCGGCGGTGTAGTGCATACTCATTCCCGCTATGCAACATCTTGGGCTCAAGCTAGATTGGATATTCCAGCTCTTGGCACAACTCATGCCGATGATTTTTACGGAGCAATTCCCTGCACTCGTGCAATGACAAAAGAAGAAATTGAAGGCAGTTATGAAGCTGAAACAGGCAATGTCATCATTGAAACCTTCAAAGAACGCGGTATCAACATGATGGATGTACCTGGCGTAATTGTATATTCTCACGGTCCATTCACCTGGGAAAAAGACCCTATCTCTGCTGTAAAAAAAGCTGTAGTATTAGAAGAGGTAGCTTTTATGGCCTACCATGCTGTAACTATCAATCAAGGCTTAACACCTATGCAACAAGAACTCTTAGATAAACACTACCTCAGAAAACACGGTGCTAATGCTTACTACGGACAAAAGAAAAAATAATTTTGCTAGTATAAATAAATAATATAAATAAAAAGAGCAATGATATCCTATGTATCATTGCTCTTTTCTTATTCATTATTTTAAGTTTTCAACAGCAGAGGTTTCAATCATAAGTCCTTGACGATATCTTTGCATGAAGGATTCAAATCCTTCTATATCTTCTTTTGTCGGAGTAATTGTTTCACAAGAAGTATTATCAAATACTTTTTTAGTTAAATATTCATCTAAAGTTAATTTATCTTGGTCATTCATATAGCTTGCTAAAAGTGCAATGCCCCACGCTCCGCCTTCACCTGCTGTTTCCATTACGGATACAGGCGCACCGATTGCAGAAGCTAAAATTGTCTGTCCTACACCTTTAGTTTTAAACAACCCACCATGACCTAAAATCTGGTCAATTTTTACCTGTTCTTCTTTTGTTAAAATATCCAAGCCAATTTTCATAGCACCAAGTGCTGTAGAAAGTTGAGCACGAATAAAATTGGCCAAAGTAAATTTGCTATCTGATTTGCGAACAAAAAGCGGACGACCTTCTGTAAAGCCTGTAATATGTTCGCCTGAATGATATCCATAAGATAATAAACCACCGCAATCAGCATCGCCTTCTAAGGCTTTGTTGTACAAGGTGCCAAAAATCTGACCCATATCAGCTTTAACACCAAAACTAGATAAACATTCATGGAATAAATTTATCCAGCTATTCAATTCAGTTGTGCAGTTATTAGAATGAGCCATTGCCACTAAATCGCCTGCAGGAGTAGTAACCATATCAAGCTGTTCATACACTTTAGATAAATCGTGCTCTAATACAATCATCGCAAATGCAGAAGTGCCAGCAGATACATTTCCTGTTCTCTTTGTAACTGTATTTGTAGCAACCATACCAGTTCCTGCATCACCTTCTGGAGGACACATACATATGCCCTCTTCTAGATTTCCGCTGATATCTAAAAGTTTTACGCCTTCTTTTGTCAATCTTCCTGCTACTTCGCCAGCTACTAAAACTTTAGGCAAGATTTCTTCAAGTTTCCAAGGGTAATTTTTATCTGCAATTTTATTATCAAAAGCCTCAATCATTTTGCTATTATAATTTTTACTAGCAATATCAATTGGAAACATACCTGATGCATCGCCAATACCGAGAACTTTTTCACCTGATAATTTCCAATGAACAAAACCTGCTAAGGTAGTGAAAAAGGCAATTTTACTAACATGTTCTTCATCATTTAAAATAGCTTGATATAAATGAGCAATGCTAAAACGCTGTGGTACATTGTAGTTAAATAACTTTATGAGTTCAGCAGAAGCCTGCCCTGTGATATTATTACGCCATGTTCTAAATGGAACTAACAATTCATCATTTTTATCAAATGCCAAATAACCATGCATCATAGCACTAAAGCCAATTCCTGCAAGTTTATGGATATCAACGCCGTATTCTTTTTTTACTTTTGTAAGTAAATCTGCATAACAACCTTGAAGCCCTTGCCAAATTTCTGCTTCACTGTAAGTCCAAATGCCATCAATTAAGCTATTTTCCCAATCGTAACTTCCTACAGCAATAACTTCATTTTTAGTATCAATGAGTACAGCTTTTATGCGAGTAGAGCCAAATTCAATACCTAAAGTTGCAAGGCCGTCATTTATTTCAGCAATAATTTGCTGTTTATTTTCCATTAGTAAATCCTCCTGTAAAATTAAAATATTAAGCCGAAAGCAGTAGCAAACTTATCTAAGCTAGGCTACTGCTTTTTTATTTTGTTTATTTTTTATTATCAGCGATATAATCTAAGATGATTTTTACTGCACCATCAATACCAGTTTTGCCGATATTGATAACTAAATCATAATCTTTAGGGTCGCCCCAAGTTTTTCCAGTGTAATAATTGTAATAAGAAGCACGTTTTTCATCTTCTTTTTTCAATTTATCAAGTGATTTATGATAAACATTTTGTCCACGTTTTGCTCTAAAATCATCATCTGCTACGATAAAGAATGAATATGCATGGTGTTCTTCTAATACTGTATTAGCACAGCGACCGACAAAAATACCAGAATCATTCGCTGCAGCTAATGCACGAATAGCGTTTGATTGCGGACGGAACATGAACATATCATCATTTTGCACAATATTATCAAAGATGTGTTCATATGGTGATTCACTACCGTAAAGATTAGCATATGATAAATTTAAATCAGATAACTTACAACCTTTTTCTAAGTGTTCAGCAATTAAAGCGACGAGTTTTCTATCGTACAATGGAATTTGCAATTCTTTAGCTAATTTTTCAGCTACTTCTCGTCCACCTGCACCGTATTGACGACCTAATGTAATAAGCATAATTAAAATCTCCTATCTAGTTTTCAATACAAAACAATCATCAGCAATCAATATTAAACAATCAACAATTAGCAACCGATATTGCGAAGTTTTTTGCCTTCCATGAGATTGCTTTCGATTTTTTCCAAAGAAACACCTTTTGTTTCAGGTACGATGTAAATTGTGAGAAAGATAAATGATACGTTTAAGATACCATATAACCAGAAGGTCTGAGCAGAACCGATACCTTCTAACAAAGATAAGAAGGTTGCACCAATAATCATATTGGATACCCAGTTAGTTGTAGTAGAACAAGCTATACCAAAATCACGGCTTTTAAGTGGCTGAATTTCAGAGCATAAAATCCAAATTACAGGAGCAGCACTCATTGCATAACCTGCAATTGATAAAATTGTCATGCCAACAGCAGTGTAAGAAATCCACTGAGCAGTATTGCCACTTTCAAACTGCAACAAGCACCAGCCTAAAACGATGAGGGCAACTGCCATGATAGCAAAACCGATTTTAAGAGCAATTTTACGACCTGTCTTATCGATGAACTGCATAGAAATCCAAGTGAAGATAACGAATGTCATACCATCTAAAATAGTAGCAAACATCTGGTCTGTATGGCTTTCAAAACCAGCAAGACCAAAAATTTTAGGTGCATAGTACATGATGATATTTTGACCTGTAAACTGTTGCATAAACTGAAGCAACATACCTAAAAATACAACGCGACGAACATTTTTATTTGCTTTGAATAAAGAAAAACCTGCTTGTTTTAATTTTAAGCTATCTGTGATATCTGTAAGCTCAGTTTTAGCTCTCTGTGCATCGCCTCTCAATAAATTGAGAACACGCATAGCTTCATCTGTAAAACCTTTAGAAGCGAGCCAGCGTGGGCTGTCTGGAAGTTTAGCTACGGCAAATACTAATAAAAACGCAGGAATGCTGATGATGCCGAGCATCATTCTCCAACTACCTGTAGAGCTTAAAACTGTATCGGAAATAAATGCAATAACGATACCAAAGTTAATCATTAACTGATACATAGAAATGAGTCTGCCTCGATGTTCTTTCTCGGACATTTCGGAAAGATAAAGCGGAGCAACATAAGAAGCAACCCCAATAGAAAATCCTAAGAGAATACGAGATACTAATAAAACTTCGTAATTAGGAGCAAAAGCCGAACCAAAGCAACCGATAATAAATAAAAGACCAGCTGTTAAAATAGATTTTTTACGACCCAATTTAGATGAAATCCATAATGTGATGACAGAACCAATTGCTGCACCAAACATCATTGAACTTACAATCCACTCTTGCATACTGCTAGTTAGTTCAAATTGTTCTGTAATAAACGGCAACGCACCTGCTATTACACCGATATCAAGACCGAATAACAATCCAGCCATACCAGCTGCACAAGATACTAATGTACGCATCCGTTTACTGTTTCTTAGTGATTCGCTGTTGGAAATCATTTCTGTGGACATGAAAATAACCTACTTTCTTTTAATTTGTTATACATAATATAATTTCATATTTGTATAATACCATACAAATTGATATTAATTTTCACATCTGTATGATATTTACGATTTAGATTGTACTACATATTATCCTGTTTTACAATACCAAAAACATACATTTTTTAGAAAATTTATATTAAACCAAATACAATAATTAGCAACATGCTTGTAAAATAAGGATTTATACTTCTCTAAATAAAAAAATTTATTCAAAATAAAATTTTTCGCAAATTCACTATTGAAATTTGTATGATATTGATGCTATAATACAAGTATGTTGTATGACATATAAAACATACAAATAATTTTCTAATAAATTATAATATTTTCAGTAAACAAGTAAAGCAAATATATCTTATTTAATTATGAAAGAGGTTGTTACTCATGAAAAAATTACAAGACTACAAATTTTGGTTTATCGTAGGAAGTCAATTTCTCTATGGTCCTGAAGCATTAAAAGCTGTTGAAGAAAATGCAAAAAAAATGGTAGAAGGTTTAAATGCTTCTGGTAAACTTCCTTCTAAAATAGAATTTAAAGCCGTAGGTACTACATCTGAAGTAATTGAACAATTCATCATGGACGCTAACTACGACAAAACTTGTGCAGGTATCATCACTTGGATGCACACTTTCTCCCCATCTAAAATGTGGATTCGCGGTTTAGCTAAATTGCAAAAGCCATATTTACATTTGCACACTCAGTTCAACCAAGAAATTCCTAACGAAGCAATCGACATGGATTTCATGAATTTAAATCAATCTGCTCATGGCGACCGTGAACACGGCTTTATTGGTGCTCGTATGCGTCTTGCTCGCAAAATCGTTGCAGGTTACTGGGATACTGATGCAGTTAAAGAAAAAATCGCAACTTGGATGCGTACTGCCATCGGCGTTGCTGCAAGCAAAAGCTTAAAAGTTATCCGTTTTGGCGACAACATGAGAAATGTTGCTGTTACTGAAGGCGATAAAGTAGAAGCTGAAATCAAATTCGGCTGGTCTGTAAACACTCATGCTGTTGGTGACCTTGTATCCTACATCGACGCTGTAAGCGAAGCTGAAATCGATGCACAAGTTGCAGAATATGAAACTAGATATACTATGAATACAAAAAATATCGCTTCTGTACGCTATCAGGCAAAAATGGAAGTTGCTATTAAAAAATTCATGCAGGACAACAACGCTGACGGTTTTGTAAACACATTTGAAGACCTTTATGGTATGGAACAACTCCCAGGGCTTGCAACTCAGGATTTAACAGGTCAAGGCTATGGCTTTGGTCCTGAAGGAGATTGGAAAATCGCTTGCCTTACTGCTGTCATGAAAACTATGGCACAAGGAATTGATAAAGGCACTGCTTTAATGGAAGATTACACTTACCATTTCGGCAAAGATGGTCAAGATAGCTACAATCTCGGTGCTCATATGCTCGAAGTTTGCCCTAGCGTTGCTGAAGGAACTCCAAAAATTGAAGTTCATGACCTCGGTATCGGCGGTAAAGATGCTCCTGCTCGCCTCGTATTTGAAGGTAAAGCTGGAAAAGCTATCGTTGCTACTTTAGTTGATATGGGCGGTAGAATGCGTCTTATCGTAAATGATGTAGAATGCGTTAAACCTATCATGCCAATGCCAAATCTTCCTGTTGCTCGCGTTATGTGGAAACCAATGCCAAATCTTGAAGAAGCTGCTGAAGCATGGATTTTAGCTGGCGGTGCACACCATAGCGTAATCAGCTATACTGTAACTGCTGAACAACTTCGCGATTGGGCAAATATCATGGATATCGAATTTGTACACATCACAAAAGAACTCAATATGGATACTTTTAAAGACCATTTAATGCTTTCCGATATCGCTTGGAAATTAAAATAATTAATTGATAAAAAGAAAAAACCTAGAGATAATATCGGTTCTATAATAAATGTTGGGGTTTGAGAAAATTCTGAACTGCACCCCAAAAGTTGGACAGAAAAAACAACTTTTGGAGGTGCAA
>Cebus_capucinus_imitator_PRJNA485217_SSR118__coassemble_80_pt1 | contig 84503 bp, 84 predicted proteins | sample Cebus_capucinus_imitator_PRJNA485217_SSR118__metabat2_high_PE_012 | metagenome-assembled genome bin Cebus_capucinus_imitator_PRJNA485217_SSR118 | reverse complement strand
AACAACAAAGTTTTAAATTGTGGCACAATTATTAAGATTGTATTTTATAACCTACACAAAACCACATTTTCTTGATTGATTGCCCTAAATATTCTATAATATAAGTATAGAAATAAAAAAACACAAGCATTGATTAATGGTATTTCAAGATCAAATACGGCTCTACTCATTCACATATAAAATAGATGCTATAAGTCGCCGTCATTATTTCTAATGAATGGCACTATCAATGATCAAAGACTAGCACTCTTTAATCATCAAAATGATAAATAAAAAGAAAACAATCAAACCTGCTAAAGTGAATACGCCATTATTAATAGCTATATCACATATAAGCATGATTAAATCATAATCAGTCATTGTATTACCTCCATTCACTTTTATGAATGAAGTAGTACCACCATATAATCAATGCTTGCTTTTTTATTATAACTTATAAAAAATACGATATGCAAATAAAAAGATATCCAGTTATAAATTTTATAGCTGGATATCTTTTATTTTACTCAATTAATGATTTGCAACTTTCTTTGCTAGTTTTCGTTTATCGGAAAAATTTCTAAACGTTACCCATAGTGGGCTTGCTACGAAAATTGAACTATACGCTCCGACAAAGAAACCAACTAATAGGGCAAAAGCAAAATCTTTTGTTGTATCTCCGCCAAAAAAGTACAGAGCAAAGGTACAAAATAGCACTGTAGATACAGTGTAAATAGAACGAGTCATCGTCTGATAAATACTTGTGTTGACAAGTTCTACAATATCGCCATTTTTTCTAAAGTGCAATTTTAGATTTTCACGTATTCTATCAAAAATTACGATTGTATCGTTGATTGAATAACCGATGATGGTTAAAACTGCTGCAACAAAAGATGAATCGACCTGTCGCTGTGTAAGTGCAAATGCACCTAATACGATAAATACATTGTGTGCTAAAGCCAATACTGCTGCTAAGCCAAATTTAAATTCAAAGCGATAAGAAACGTAAGCGATAATCAACAGCCAAGATATAATTGTTGCATAGACGGCATTCATGATGAGGTCTGAACCCATTGTTGCCCCAACTTTTTCTTCACGCAAAACTTGATACTCGCCAAGTTTATCTGAAAGACCTGCCATAACTTCTTTTCGCTGTGATTCTTCCAAATCAACTGTACGAATCATTACATTTTGTGCTTCAGTTGCAGAGCTAGAATCACCTGAAAGCTGAATTGTACTACTGCTTAGATTGTATTCATCTAAAACGCTACGCACATCATTTATATTCACTGCTTGATTAAATTTTAAATCAATAATCGTACCGCCTGTAAAATCTATCCCTAGGTTAAAGCCACGAGTTACCATAAAGAAAAATCCAAGTGCTAAAACAATAGTAGAAAGACTATACCATACTTTGCGTTTGCCAATGATGTCAAATCTATTCATTATTTTATTTCACCATCCTTTACTTTATGGCTCAAAGATACACCGTAAAGGCGAGGGTCTGTAAATAATTTTGCGGCAATCAAATGCTTTAACATAAACTGCGTCAAAGTGATAGCTGTAAACATACTGATTACTACCCCAAGTCCTAAAGTGATGGCAAAACCTCTAATTGGGCCTGTGCCAAAAAAGAACAATACTGCTGCTGCAATAATTGTCGTTAAGTTTGAGTCAAAAATCGTAACAAAAGCTCGTTTAAAGCCTGAATCCATTGCCATGCGAAGCGTTTTGCCAAGTTTTACTTCCTCTTTGAAATGCTCAAAGATAAGTACGTTAGCATCTACCGCCATACCAATGGACAAGATGATACCGGCGACCCCTGGCAAAGTAAGCGTTGCGTCTAATACATATAAAATAGCGAGCAAAATAACTGTATAAGCCATTAAGCTCAAATCTGCAATCACGCCTGAAGCACGATAGAATAAAAGCATGAATAAAAATACTGCACCAATACCAATAGAGAAAGCAAATACGCTTTTATCTTTACTATCTTGACCTAAAGTAGGCCCTACTGTGCGAGTTTCAATTATATTCACTTTTACTGGCAATGCACCAGAACGCAAAAGCACCGCAAGATTATGTGCTTCTTCTAAATTGCGAGAACCTGTGATTACAGCTTTGCCACCTGTTATAGCCTCATTGACACGTGGAGCTGTAAGCACTTCACCGTCAAGCAAGATAGCGATAGTTCTACCGACATTTGCAGAAGTTAAATCGGCAAATTTTTCAGCACCTTCATCGCTAAATTCAATAGCTACTTCATTTTGATTGTTTTGTGTAGTCTGTTCTCTAGCATCTTTTAAATCTGTACCTGTTAAAACTGTATTGCCATCTTCATCTTTAAATTCAAGCATAGCAGTTTTACCCAATACTTCGATAGCTTTATCAGGGTCTTTTATCCCTGGAAGTTCAACGATAATGCGACGTTCGCCCTCACGCTGAATTACAGGTTCTGTAAGACCTAATTCATTGACGCGTTTTTCCATGATTTTTACAACACGGTTCATAGCGTCATCGTCCACTTTTGCCTGCTCAGTATCTTCACCTTCTAATACAACATGAGTACCACCTTGAAGGTCAAGCCCTTGTCTTATTGAGCCAGCTAGTGGTGAAATAAATGCAATAAATCCGGCAACGATGATGACAATAGTTGCTACTAATTTTAATAAAGCATTTTGTTTCAACTTTATGTCCTCCAAATTACTTTATACTTTAATTATTATTTTCAGCTAAAATAATCTCATCTTCTGTAAAAATTTTACTAATTTTAGCATCGTGTTCATCTTTTATAATTTCATCTACTAATTGACAGGCGTATATGCCTGAAACTAATTTTGCTCTCTTGCAATGCGATAAATAGCGGTCGTAATATCCGCCACCCATACCTAAACGATAACCATTACGGTCAAAACCAACAGCGGGAACTAAAACAAAATCTATTTCATCGGCTGATACTAAACGCAGTTTTGCTTCATCGACAGATAAAATGCCGTAAGCACCAACTACAAGCTCATCTAATGAATAAATTTCAGTAGCTTCCATAGTTTTATTTTCAATACTTGTAATATAAGGCAGGCAAACACGTTTGCCCGCCTTAAAAGCGTCTAAGATTAATTCTTTTGTTTGCACTTCATCTGCCATGGAGGCAAATAAAAAACATAGATTAGCATTTTTATATTCATCTGAAGCAATTATCTTTGTTATAATCTTCGCTGAATATGTAGCTTTTTGCTCACTCGTCAATGCACCTCTTTTTCCCAAAAGAAGCTTTCTTTGTTGCTTTTTTTCAATCAGCTTTGCATCAATTTTTTGCTGGGTTTGCATTGATTTTTTCCTGAGATAAATCTCTTGCAACAGCAGAGCTTGCAATTTTGATTTCTACATTGTCAGCAATTCTGATTCTGATATCATCAGATTTGCTCAAATCAATGTAAGTAATTTCACCATGGATACCACCAATAGTTAAAATACGATGACCAACTTTTAAGTTGTCAATCATATTATTACGCTGTTTTTGTTGTTTTTTCTGTGGACGCCAGAGCAAGAAATAAAAGATTACTACCATAAAGATAATAGGTCCGTACGAATATACATTCGCTAACATTGATTCACTCATACAAAATTCTCCTTAAAAAAGATTATATAAAAATTTATATTAGTTATAGTATACCATAATATTTATTTTATACACGACAATATACTAAATTTTATTCTGATTTCGCATTATAGGTGTAGTTAGATGTGAATTTACGATAAAATTCTGGGAATCTATCTTCCATAATAGATTGACGCATTTTTTTCATAAAGTCAATCAAGAAATGCAAGTTATGAATAGTCAACAAACGCAAGCCAAAGATTTCATTTACACGCACAAGATGACGAATGTACGCTCTTGAATAATTGCGACAAGCATAGCAATCGCAATGTTCATCAATCGGTCTAAAATCACGTTCATATCTAGCATTTTTAACTACTAATCTACCATTCCAAGTCATAGCAGTGCCATTTCTTGCCACACGAGTTGGGAATACGCAGTCAAACATATCAATGCCACGCATAACACCTTCCACCAAACAATCAGGAGTACCAACACCCATGAGATAGCGTGCTTTATTTTTCGGCATATGTTCAAGCGTAACATCTAACATTTCATACATCAATTCTTTTGGCTCGCCAACGCTCAAGCCACCGATAGAGTAACCTGGAAAATCCATTTCAACTAAGCGATTAGCACATTCGATACGCAAATCTTTGTACATACCGCCCTGCACGATACCAAAAAGTCCTTGGTGTTCGTGAGTCATCGTATCTTGGCAACGTTTTGCCCAGCGAATGGTCATCTCCATAGATTCACGAGTGTATTTAAAATCAGCAGGATATGGCACACATTCATCAAAAGCCATGATGATATCTGCTCCTAAATCCATCTGTGTCTTTGTAGTAATCTCCGGAGATAAGAATTTTTTAGAGCCATCAATGTGCGAGTGGAAAGTTACACCTTCTTCAGTGATTTTGCGTAAATCGCCTAAGCTGAAAACCTGAAACCCACCGCTGTCAGTTAAAATTGCTCTATCCCAATTCATAAATTTGTGAAGTCCACCTGCTTCTTTAACTAAAGCTGAACCTGGACGCAAGAATAAGTGGTAAGTGTTGCTCAAAATAATTCCGGCACCCATTGCTTTTAATTCTTCAGGCGATACCGTTTTTACTGTAGCTTGAGTTCCTACCGGCATGAATATCGGTGTATCAAAACTTCCGTGCGGTGTATGAATACGACCTGCTCTTGCACCTGTATGCGGACATTCTTTAATAAGTTCGTAACTAATTGCAGATTTCATATTTTACCTCATTTGTATTTTATATTTAAACAATTACTCAATAAACATAGCGTCGCCAAAGCTAAAGAAACGATATTTTTCTCTCACAGCTTCTTCGTAAGCTGAAAGCACGTATTCTCTGCCGGCAAAAGCACTGATTAACATAATCAAAGTAGATTTAGGCAGGTGGAAATTAGTGATTATAGCATCTACTAATTTAAATTTATAACCAGGGTAGATAAAAATTCCCGTTTCACCTGCAACAGGAGAGATTGTCCCGTCATCTTTAGCTGCTGATTCCAAGGTGCGAATAGAAGTTGTGCCAACAGCGATTACTCTACCGCCATTTTGCTTAGTTTTATTGATGATATCTACAGCTTCTTTTTCTACATGATAAAATTCTTTGTGCATTTTATGCTCTGTGATATTTTCTACATTTACAGGGCGGAAAGTTCCAAGGCCTACATGAAGTGTTACAAAAGCCAAGTTTACACCCATAGCTTTTATTTCTTCTAATAATTCCTTTGTAAAATGCAGTCCTGCTGTGGGAGCTGCTGCTGAACCATTTTCTCTAGCATAAACTGTTTGATAGCGATTTTTATCATCTAGTTTTTCATGGATATACGGTGGCAGTGGAGTTTCACCCAATCTATCTAAGATTTCTTCAAAGATTCCTTTGTATTTAAATTCAACTATGCGTCCGCCAAAATCTGTGTGGTCAAGAACTTCACAGGAAAGTTCGTCGCTAAACTCAATGATATTGCCAAGTTGTGCTTTTTTCCCTGGTTTTACGAGTGCTTCCCATTTATCGCCTTCAACTCTGCGAAGCAAAAAGACCTCTACCTTCCCACCAGTTTTAGCACGATGGCCAATCAAGCGGGCAGGCATTACCTTTGTATCATTGAATACAAGTGTATCCCCTTTTTTAAGATATTTTTTTATATCGTAAAAATGTTCATGTTTTATGGATTTACTTTCTCTATTCAAAACCATAAGTCGTGAATGGTCTCTTTCAACACAAGGAGTTTGAGCAATTAATTCTTCTGGAAGATTATAGTCAAAATCACTTAATAACATTAAAATTTCCTCTCCTAAAATCAAATTTAATATATAGTTTTCAATTCTACATTTGTATAATAATGGTGCAAAATATCTCGATAATTTTCGCCTTTATCCGCTAGTGATTTAGCCCCCCACTGAGATAACCCCAAGCGATGACCTAAACCACTGCCGATTATATTTACAACTTCTTTTTCTGGCTTATCAATTCTTTTTATATTACCACTTTTTACTTTTTTATTGTCAGCTGTAACGTTGATTATAAAATTAGAGCTATTCAACTGCAAAATACTGCGAAGCTGAGCTCCTGTTAATTCTACAACTTTTTTATTTGAACCTGTAAATCTTATCACTTTTTGCTTATTGCCTACCTCTTGCTTAAAATTCGAGGTATCAATTTGCTTAATCGTACCGATATTTTCAAAGTTTTGGCTGATTATGCGAGAAAGTTCCATTACAGTTATATTTTCGCTCCACTGTTCATATGGAGATTTTTCCTCTTTATTATTCACCGCTCGTAAATAAGGCACAGTTACGCCCCAAGCGTCCTCGCTATTTTCAGTATAACTTCCTGCTGCTGCATGAAAGACTGCACAAATAGGCTCATTTTTGTACATTAAAACTTGCCCTTTAGTTTGTTCAACAGCATTATTTGTCGGAGAAGATTCAGCATCTATTCCCCCATAAACTTGGCAATCTGTAGTAGCACATACATCAAAGCCTTCTTTAGTATGTTTTCTATCCATTTTATCGTATAGAGCATACGTTCTAGCTGCCACAGCTTGAGCTTTTAATGCTTCAATATCCCAATCGTAGGGCATTTCTTCGGGTATAACACCTTTTAAATAATCATCAATAAGTACCCTATTTATCACTGTAAGCCCTGCTTTATGCGGTTGAATTATCAAAGAACCACGATATCTTTTACCATTTACAATCACAGGGTCATTATTTTTTACAGCTACGACAATAGTTGTCGTTTCCTTGCCTTTTTTATTGATAAAAACTTTCCGCTCATCTTGCTTTATCTCGACAACCTTTGCCCTATCAAATTTATAATTTTTGCCATTATCTACATCTTTTACGACAAAATCATTATTTGCAGAAATAGCTACGCTATCTTGCCTTTGCAAAATACCAACACGAATATACGGTTCAGCCTCTTTGGCACTGACAGTATTTCCTGTTACCATAAATGATAAGCAAATAAAAAAGATACAGCTAAAAACTATAATATTTTTATAAATATATTCTAAAAACCCTAACTGATTTAATTTCATCTGCTATTCCTCGATGACTTCTTTTTTTCTATGCTCTTTTTAATAAGCACTGTATTTTCCTGCTGTTTATGCGGAAATTTTATTCCACAATATACAAACATCGCTAAACCTAAAATAAAAGCGACTAAGCTTGTCGTCTGTGCCGAGGTAAAGTTCAAAAATACGTGCTGAGCATAATCGCCACGCAAAAATTCTAAAAAAAAGCGAGCTGTGCTGTACATCATTAAATAGAGGGCAAAGGCTCGCCCTTTAGCGTGTGGAAAAGCTCTGTAGATTAACAGCAATGCAAAAATTATAAAATCTAGTTGACCTTCCCAAACTTCTGCTGGCCAAAGTGGCGTATCGCCATACGTTCGGTAAGCTAGTGTCGTCTTTGGATAGATGATACCAAAATCACTTCCTGTGGGAGCACCAAAAGCATCTCCATTTAGTAAATTAGCACAGCGACCAATCGCTTGTCCCAAAATAAGTGCTGGCACAATGATATCAGCTAGAGCTAAAATATCTATCTTATGACGATACGCATAGATGACACCTGCACCTACACCAAAAACTATACCACCTTGAATAGCCATTCCGCCTTGCCAAACATTGAAAATCTCTGTTAAATGGTGACTGTAATACGCCCAATCAAAAAAGAACACATCCCACAATCTAGCACCGATGATTCCCGAAATTCCCCCATAAATTCCTATATCTACAATATGTTCATGCCATCTGCCATCTTGCTTTGCCAAAAAATAAGCAACTCCTGTAGCTAAAATAATGCTAAAAGATAGCACTAACCCATATGCTCTTATGGGAAAATCTCCTACAAAAAACAAATACTGATGCATAAAAATCACCTCATCTAGCCAAATCTTTTAAACTGTTATTTCCTTTAGATTTGTAATCCACATAATTTCTGCATCTTCGCCATCTTCGTAGTAACTGCGTCGTCTACCTACAGATTTAAAGCCCAAACTTTCATATAGATGAATAGCTCGTGCATTGCTCGGGCGAACTTCAAGCGTCATTGCGGTAGCATTTTTGGCTAAACTTATCTTGATGATTTCCTTCATCATCTGTCGCCCTACGCCTTTATCTCGATAAGCAGGCAACACTGCCACATTTGTTATCTGTGCCTCATCTAATAAAATCCACACACCTACGTAACCAATTACACATTTACTTTTGCCATTATCAGCTATTGCCAACAAATAATACGCTTTATCATTAGAGGCTTCTTTCCAAAAAGATTCCCTAGACCATGGCATATCAAAACATTCTTTTTCCACACGTTCAACAGCTAACGCATCCTCAGGTATCATCTTTCTAAAGCTCAAATTTACGCTAGATTTATTTTCCATGGCGTTGTTCCCATAAAACTTCAGCTTCTGAACGGCGAATGTACACCGGTTCTAAATTCATGATATTTGCATACTCTTTATCTGCAAAGGACTTCATACTAGCTAATCCCACATTAGACGCTCTAGGCATACATAAATTGCTATTGCCCAAAGTTATATTTTCATATTCAGCTATGATATCAGCTTTTTTCTGAGCAATATCGCCGACAAAAATAACAGGCTTATCTAGCATAGAGCATTCTTTAGCAATCTGTGTAAAATCTTTTACGCATACAGCTTGTTTTTCTACAAAGTTCTTACTATTAATATCGTATTCGTACAAAGCATAATAAGCATTGCCTTTTTGTGCATCAAGCGTAGTTGCAATGTAGATATTTGGCACTGGATAATGATAAGCCATTGATTTTAAAGAAGACACAGCAACAACGGGAATATTAAGTGCATATGCCATCATCTTTGCTGTAGCTAAACCTATTCTAAGTCCTGTAAACGAACCGGGCCCAATGCTTACAGCAATCCCATCTAAATCTTTTTTATCTATATGAGCTATTTTTAAAACATCTTTAACATGACCTAGTAATACCTGCGACTGCGGTATTTTTAATTGCATAGTTACTTCTGCAAGAAGTCTATCTTCTGTCATAACAGCCACGGTGGAAACCATTGTCGATGTATCTATCGCTAAAATTGACAATTTTTCTCTAACTCCTTATACAAATTTACATATTTTTTTCCTATAACATCTACGGTAATATTTCTTTTCATCTCACAAGATTTATCATCGCTAATTCTTTCAATCTTTATATACAGGTAATCTTCGGGCATACAATCCATAAATCTATCCGGCCATTCAATAAGTACCACGCCCTCTTCATCGGTAACGTCTGCATATTCATAAAAGCCGATTTCATATAAATCTTCTTCGCTTTCTAAGCGATATAAATCAAAATGATACACTCTCTTATTGCCTTCATAAACATTCATTAAATTAAAAGTAGGACTTGTAACTTGTTCTTTTACATTTAATGCTGTGCAAAGGTTTTTTGTAAATAAAGTCTTTCCTGCACCTAAATTGCCTTCAAGGCAAATTATCAAATTGCGTTTTATCAATTTAGCTATAGCTTTTGCTAAATCACCTGTTTCTTTAGGCGAATTAATCTTTAATTCAAACATCATCTTTTCTCCAAAAACAAAATATCTCTAATTATAGCACAGTGGCACGAGAATTTAAAACTCATCGACTACATATACATTTGCACCTGTTTTTCTAGCCGCTTGTATTCCCACCGCAGAATCTTCAAAAATTATCGTATGCTCTGGTTTTACCTTGAAAAAATCCATGGCTTTAAAAAATCCTTCAGGGTCAGGTTTGCCGTGTTTTACATCATCAATCGTAAACACTACATCAAAAAAATTATCTCTTTTAAAATACTTCAAAATATCTTTAGCATTTCTTGAACCGCTCGTTACTACAGCCGTATGATAATTTACTTTCAAGGCTTCCACGATATTAAATAAATGCGTATTTTCTTTAGCGTAGTGCAAATTTTTCTCGTACAAAGTCTTTTTCAAATCGTGAACTTGTTCGTACTTATCTTCTGGAATTTGCATTATCGGGAAAAATCCGCGATAAGTTGGCCCCCAACATTCCTTTACGTACTTTTCGTAGTCAAAGGTAATAGGCAAACTTGATTTTGCTATAGCTTCTTTGTAAGCCATATAATTTACTCTTCGTGTATCAAATAAAGTTCCATCTAAATCACAAATAATAAGTTTATCTTTTTGCATAAGTTCTCCTACAAAATCTAAAAATTAAAACCCATGTTATTTTATCATTTTAGGGCAAATAAAAAAAGACTATGCTTTCAATCAATAATGCTAATTCAATCAAACATAGTCTTAACTACTCATCTTCTACTTTTCTTTAAACATTTTATTTATCATATGCTTTAAAACCTTAGCACTTTCATCAAAACGCTTAGCCTCTTCATCAGATAAATCTACAATTTGATTTATCAACGACAATTTTTGCTCTTTTCGATGTTCTTCCATAAATTTTTTGCCTTTACTGCTTATGCTTATCTGGCTATATCGTCTATCATTTGTCATGCACTTTCGCTCAATGAGTTCTTTTTTCAATAATTTATCTACAATCGTGCTCATCTGCTGTTTTGATATCGCTAAATGCGTGGCAATATCTGTTATCGTGCTTGTTCCATTAAAATCCAAAAAGCACAGCACTACAAAATGGTTCAAAGACAACGGCATGGATACAGTTCGCCATATTCTATGATTATACGTCATCATCAAATCAAATAGATTAAAATAAATATCCGATACCTTTTTCAAATTGCTACTCAAAATAAATTCCCCTCATGTGTAAAAAACATATTATAAACGACAAAAATAATCTCATAAATAAGATTAAAATTCAATTAAAAACTTATTTGCAAAATCCTAAAAACCTTGACTTTTCAATAGATATACTATACTATAGAACACGATAATAGTAAATAGTTGTGTACTATCAGCTAATAAAAAATTAAAATGCTGATTTAGGAGCTGTGCTTTTAAGTACAGCTCTTGAAATTTATTAAAGGAGGTATTATCTTGCAAAACAAGAAAAAGCCAATTGCTATCATCGTGGCAATTATAGCAATTGCACTAATTGGATATCTTGTCTACTCTAAAATGGGTGCGGGAACTTCGGGAAAACAAGCAAGTGGTCCTGCAACTGTAAAAGCGATGAAAGTTATCCAACAAGATACACCACTTACTTATGAATACGCTGGTGATATTAAATCAACAGATGAAGTAAAAGTAACCTCTCGTGTATCTGGCACTATTGTCGAAAAGTATATAACTGGCGGCCAATTCGTCCAAGCAGGACAGCCACTGTATAAAATTGATTCTCGCCAATACGAAAGTGCATTATTATCTGCTCAAGCAACACTCGCTCAAGCTCAGGCAAATTACCAAAACGCTTTAGCGACATTGCAAAACGCTCAAGTGGATAACAGCCGTTATCAAACATTACTTGCTCAAAATGCGATTTCCGACCAAACTGCTGCTACTCAACAATCTCAAGTAGAAGCACTCACAGCATCTTTACATGCTCAACAAGCTATCATTGATTCCAATGCTGCTTTGGTGAAAAAAGCTCAAGAAGATTTAGATGATACGATTGTATACGCTCCTAGTTCCGGTAAACTCGATATCAATGATGTAGATATCGGAACATATGCTACAGCAGGAAATACCGTTCTTGTTACTATGGGTTCAGTAGATAGAGTTTATGCTCAATTCAATGTAAGTGAAAACGAATATTTAAAACTCTCTACATTCTTCAATAGCAATGTCGACAATGTAACTATCACATTAAGCGACGGAACAGCATATCCTATCGCAGGCCATTTAGAACAGGTCGACCGTGCTTTAGCTACTAATACAGGTACGCTTGCAATCAACGCTGTATTTGATAATCCCGAAGGACTTCTCCTTCCTGGAATGTTTGCCCGCGTAAAAATCTCTGGCGAAAACATTCCTAATGCTATCTTGATTCCACAGCGTGCTGTACAACAAGTTCTCAACAAGAGCTTTGTTATGGTCGTAGGCGAAGATAACAAGTCCGTTTCTAAACCTGTAACTTTAGGCGATAAAGTTGGTAGCTACTGGATTGTAACTGAAGGTTTATCTACAAATGATACTGTCATTGTAGAAGGTCTTACTAAGTTGCAAGAAGGTGTGCCTTTAAATGTCGTAATGACAACTCCTGATGAATTAGGCTTAACTTTTTAAGCAGGGGGTGTAATTAATTGTCAAGATTTTTTATAAATCGTCCTATATTCGCTATTGTAATTTCGCTTGTAATAGTAATCTTAGGTACTATCGCAGCATTTAATTTGCCAGTAGCACAATATCCGCAGATTTCACCACCTACTGTAACGGTAAGCACAACTTACACTGGTGCAAACTCCGATACGGTAAATGAAACTGTAGCCCAAGTTATCGAACAGCAGGTAAACGGCGTTGAAGGCATGGATTACATGAGCTCCACTTCTTCAAATGATGGTAGATACAATTTACAAGTCGTATTTAAACTCGGCACAGACGGCGATATGGACTCTGTAAAAGTGCAAAATAACGCTTCTACAGCAAACCCAAGTTTACCTTCCGACGTGCAAACTAGAGGTTTGACAACTCGCAAAGCCTCAAGTGATATGGCAATGGTTTTATCCCTCACTTCGCCAAATGGAACATACGATAGCGTATTTTTGAAAAACTACGCTGACGTATACCTCGTGGATAAAATTAAACGTGTACCCGGTGTTGGGGACTTAAATGTATTCGGTGCTGACTATGCTATGCGTATTTGGCTAAGCCCAGATAAACTCGCTGAATACGGTCTTACTGTAGCTGATGTTGTAAGTGCAGTTAAAGAACAAAACGTACAAGCACCTGCCGGTACAATTGGTCAAATGCCTGTACCGCAAAACCAAGAATTCCAATATACTGCTAAAGTTCAAGGTCGTTTAATAACACCTGAAGAATTTGGCAATATCATCATCAAATCAGATAATAGCAGTGGTTCCTTTGTTCGCATTAAAGATGTAGCAAAAGTTGAAACAGGAGCTAGAACAAATAATATCACCGCTAAACACAACAATAGAAACTCCGTAGCCTTCGGTGTTCAGCTTACAAGTGATGCCAATGCCATGGATACTGTAAGCCAAGTTAAAGAAATCTTAGAAGAAGCAAAACAAGATTTTCCACCAGATTTAGAATATGAAACTGTTGTAGATAACACTAAATACATCAGCGAATCAATCAATGAAGTAATTCACACTTTCATTGAAGCATTGCTCCTCGTTATGCTCATCATGTATGTATTCTTGCAGAGCTGGCGTGCAACTATAATTCCTATGCTCGCCGTTCCAGTATCATTAATCGGTACCTTTGGTGCATTTATCATCTTAGATTTCTCTATCAATACCTTGACATTATTTGGCATGGTTTTAGCTATCGGTCTTGTTGTCGATGATGCTATCGTAGTTATCGAAAATGTTGAACGCCATATGGCAGAAGATGGACTTGATGCTAAAGAAGCAACAGGTAGAGCAATGGATGAAGTATCAGGCCCTGTTGTCGCAATCGCCTTTACTTTAGCGTCTGTATTCGTACCTGTAGCAGGTCTTAGCGGTATGACTGGTATCTTGTATCGCCAATTCGCTTTGACTATCGCAATTTCTATGGCACTATCTGCCTTTGTTGCTTTAACTCTTACACCTGCACTTTGTGCGACTTTATTAAAACCGCACAGTGCAACTGAACGAAATGCTACTATATCTATATTTGATAGATTCTTTGGAGCATTTAATAACTTTATGCGTTGGCTCATTCGCGGATATGTAAAACGCATAGCCTTTTTAATCAGCCACGCAAAACTCTGCGTAGTTGCCCTAGTTGTAATCACAGCTTTGACTGCTGGTTTATTTAAAGTTTTACCGACAACCTTTATCCCTGCAGAAGACCAAGGTTTTATCTTAGGTTCTGTAACATTGCCTGAAGGTACTTCTTTAAATCATACCGAAGAAATCATGGACGAATTATCCACTATAATTCAGCAAAACCCTGGTGTATCTGATGTAATGGGTATCTCTGGCTACGATATCTTATCTGGTGGTGCAAAATCTAGTGCTGCTACTTTCTTCGTTGGCTTAGACCCATGGAGCGAACGTACAACTCCTGAAACAAGCGTAGATGCTCAAGTAGGCATGGTATTTAAAGAAGGTATGATGAACTATCCTGAAGCCTCTATTATTGCCATGAATCCACCATCTTTGCCAGGTCTTGGTATGGTCAGCGGTTTTAACCTCCAACTTCAAGATATGACAGGCCATACAAATGAAGAACTTGATACTATCGTTAAGAAAATTGTAGCTGCTGCAAATCAGCGTCCAGAACTTCAAGGCGTGTATACAACTTATAGTATTACCTCTCCTATCGTTGAATACGAAGTTGACCGTGAAAAAGTTAAAAACTTAGGCTTAAATATTGCCGATGTATTTACTGCTCTTCAAGTAAACTTCGGTGGTACAGAAATCAACGACTTCAACCAATTTGGTCGTACCTATAAAGTAGTATTGCAATCTGCTACTGATTTTAGAAATGAAGCAGATACAACTCGCTTTATGTTCATCAAAGGTGCTAACGGACAAATGGTTCCATTAAACACCTTGATTAAACCAAAATATAATTCTGGACCTGCGATTATTTCCCGCTTTAATGCTAGCCGAAGCGTAACAATTCAAGGTAGCCCAAAAGAAGGCTATAGCTCCGGTCAAGCAATGGCAGCTATTGAAGAAGTAGTTCATCAAGAAGCCCCATCAGGATTTAACGTCGACTGGTCAGGTCAGAGTCGTGAAGAAAAAACAGCGAGCAGTTCCACAGGACAAGTTATGCTCCTTGCTATTGTCTTTGTATTCTTATGCTTAGCTGCTCTTTACGAAAGCTGGAGCGTACCATACGCTGTACTTTTAACTGTACCTACTGGTATCTTCGGTGCATTGCTCTCTGCTTATATTCTCAATATGCAAATCAGTATCTATATGCAAATCGGTATCATCGTTATCATCGGTTTGGCTGCTAAAAATGCAATTTTGATTGTCGAGTTCGCTAAAGAACGTGTCGATAGAGGTATGGCTCCGTTAAAAGCTACACTTGAAGCCTCTAAACTTCGCCTTCGCCCTATCATCATGACCTCGCTTGCATTTATCATCGGTTGCTTGCCACTTGCCATTGCAACAGGTGCCGGTGCTGCTGCTCGTAATAACATGGGTGTTGCCGTTGTTGGTGGTATGATATTTGCAACTTGTTTGGGTGTGTTCTTAATTCCTGTAATGTATTTAGTTGTAATGAGAATTACAGCTTATATAACAGGCGATAAAACACAAAAACCAAAACCAGACCCAGATAAATTCATGTAAAATATATTTTAACTTAATAGCATAAGTCGATAAATCGCTTTTTTTGTCGACTTATGCTATAATATTGGATTATAAATAACATAATATTTATAATCTATCGAATCTAAGGAGATAAACTTATGAGTCTAAAAAGAATGTTACTATCCTTAATGTGTATGTTCACTTTTATGATTACGTTAGCTACAGCTAATATATCATCAGCAAGTGGCTATCTTTACACTAGCGAAAAATTTGGCTACAGCATTAAATGCCCCCAAAAACCTATTGCTATAATGAACCTCAGCGTATTTTCCCCACAGGAAAAAGGTGAAGTTCTCGTCTTTGAAAATAATGGATATAACCTCACTAAATATTGGATTATCTCTCCAGATGCATTCAGCAATGACACTTTTCCAGATTTAGACAATCTTACTGAAGAAGAACAGACAAATCTATTTAGCCATTTAGCTGTAGAACGCGGTTACGAACTTGTTACTTTAGTTCCAATCAACAAGCACAATGCTATCTATGGCGTTACTGCTAAAACAATTCAAGTAGATGCAGACAAAGATGGCAAAGTAGATAAGACAATCGAAGAACCTTCTCAATCCGTAGAAACTTATCTAAAAGGAAAAAATAGCAATTATTGCATAACATTAACTGCTAAAGATGGTCTAAGCACAGAAGATATTAACGCCTATCAATACGGATTATTATCTTTCTCGGAAAAATAATAATCTAAAAATCATTCAAGCCGGCTAGTCCGGCTTTTATTTTATATTTTTCATTGACATTTTGACATATATATTTATAATAATAAGTAGCAATTAGCACTCGAAGTATTAGAGTGCTAATTATTTCGTCGAAAATTTAAAGGAGTGTTTTTAATGGCAAAAGAAACTCATCAATTTCAAGCTGAAACAAAAAAATTGCTCGATTTAATGATACATTCTATTTATACAAATCGTGAAATCTTTTTACGTGAATTAATCTCCAATGCATCTGATGCAATAGATAAACTTCACTTTGAATCACTTACAAATAAAGATTTATTAGCCGATGGCGATAAATACGAAATCTTCTTAGTACCAGATGAAAAAACTCATACGCTTACTATTTCAGACAATGGTATCGGTATGACTAAAGAAGAACTCATGGAAAATCTCGGTACTATCGCAAAATCCGGTACAAAAGCATTTTTAGAAAAACTTCAAGAAGCAAAAGAAGGCACAAATACAAAAAAAGACCTCATTGGTCAATTTGGTGTCGGCTTCTACTCTGCATTTATGGTAGCAGAAAAAATCACTGTAGTATCCAAAAAAGCAGGCGAAGCTGTAGCTTACAAATGGGAATCCACTGCTGACGGTTCTTACAGCATTGAAGAATGTGAAAAAGAAACACGTGGTACTAGCATTACAATCACACTTTTACCTGAATTCTACGGCGATAAAGCAGAAGAAAACTTCACTCAAACTTATAAAATTCAAGAACTCGTTAAAAAATATTCCGACTATGTTCGCTATCCAATCAAGATGAACTTTGTCGTTGAAGAACAGCCAAAAGACGCTGAGGGAAAACCAATTGAAGGTGCAGGAACAATCAAACGCAACGAAGTTCGCACTTTAAACTCCATGAAACCACTTTGGGCTAAAAACAAAGCAGATATCAAAGAAGAAGAATACAATGAATTCTACCAAAATCTTTTCCATGACTGGGAAAAACCAATGGAAGTAATGCACAATAAAGTTGAAGGAACAATCGAATATACTTCTCTTTTATTCTTCCCTTCTCACGCTCCATACAATCTCTATCACAGCGATTATGAAGCAGGCTTACAGCTCTACTCTCGCCACGTGTTCATCATGGACAAATGCAAAGATTTATTGCCAGAATACCTTCGCTTTGTAAAAGGTTTAGTAGATTCTCCAGATTTCTCCTTGAATATCTCCCGTGAACTTTTACAGCAGAGCCGTGAACTTAAATTAATCGGCAAAAACCTCGAAAAAAATATCTTGCGTCAACTCTCCAATACGCTTAAAAATAATCGTGAGCAGTACGAAAAATTCTGGGCTGAATACGGTAAATCTTTAAAAATTGGAATTTACGGCAGTGCCTACAGCGGAAACGATGTAGCAAATAAATTAAAAGATTTACTTCTCTTTACAACTTCTAAAGAAGATAAACTCATCACACTAAAAGAATACGTTGAACAAATGCCTGAAAGTCAGAAAAAAATCTACTATGCAACAGGTAAAGACCGCTTTGCTATCGACAGCTTGCCACAGATGGAAATTCTCCGCGATAAAGGAATCAACGTTTTATACTTCTTAGATAATGTCGATGAATTTGCCATCGAAGTTATGCGTGAATACGAAGGCAAACAATTCCACTCTATCAGCCGTGGTGATTTAGACCTTGATGATGTAGAATCTCAAGAAGCTAAAAAAGAAACAGAAAATATCGCTAAGACAAATGAAGATTTAATCAAAGATATCAAAGAAACTCTTGGCGATAAAGTTGCTGATGTAAAAATCACTAGTCGTTTAAAATCAAGTGCAGTCTGCCTCGTTGCCGACGAACAAGGCCCTAGCTTTGCCATGGAACAAGCCTTTGCTGAGGCAAATAACCCAATGTTTAAAGCAAAACGCATTTTAGAAATCAATCCAAAACATCAATTATTCACTCGTCTACAAGCAATTCATCAAAACGGCAAAGATAGCCAAGAATTTAAAGATTACTGCGGATTATTATACGCACAAGCACTTCTCATCGAAGGTATGATGCCAGAAGACCCTGCAAGCGTAGCTAATAAAATCGCTGAATTAATGGCAAAATAAATTTAAAAACTAAAAAAGACCAATAGTTTAGATGAAGTTAAATTCACCCTAAGCTATTGGTCTTTTATTTTATTATTTGTTTAAGATATATTTTTCAATGCCATATGCCACACCATTTTCAAATACAGATGGTACAATCGCTTTTGCAGAATTTCTAGCATTTAACGAACCATTTGCCATAGCCATGCCAAAGCCAACAGTGGATAACATTTCAATATCATTATCTTCATTGCCAAAAGCAAAACTATCTTTCACGTCTATATTCAAACACTCTAAAACCTTTAAAACACCTGTAGCTTTAGAATTTTTCTTAGCGTAGACTTCTACATGACAGTAGTTGTGATTAGCGTCCTCGATATAGTTCATATCTTCAGGCAAAGAATCAATCACATATTTTCTATCCTCATAATGCGGAGAATCAATTTCTAATTTATAGATATTGACCTCATCTAAATTGTAATTTGCTGTAAGTTGATGATTATATATCCCATATTTGGCTAGTCTATCTTTTAAATAGATAAATTCAGCTTTTACATAAGCATTTACTTCACCGTGCAAGCTGTACTGCATTTTATATTCATCGCAAATACTACAAAGATTTTTTACAAAAGATTTATCAAGTTCCTCATGGTAAATCAACTTATCTTCATAGTACACAACAGCACCATTTAACAAAACATAACCATCAAAGCCAAAATCGCGAATTTTTTCATCAAGAAAAGACAGTGAACGACCACTGCAACTGAACCTCCCACGACTAAAGTCGCAGGGTTCTAAAAGTTTAAAACTTTATTTAAGAAGTTTAGTTGTTACGCAACTCTTATTCTTATCGGCGTGTCCAGTTCGCCTCTATTGTATAGGGTATTTAAACCCACAACTTTACTTTTACTCAATATATTTAATGCTCCGTTTACATCTGCATTTAATAATGTTCCTTCTTTTGTTTGATATAATCCTCTTTTAATTCTTTTCCCACTAAATTCATATTTTGTAGGGTTATCATCATTGTATACAGGTATATCATCTTTATCAAAGAAACTTGCTTTTGATGTATAACTTTCTTCTTGTTTTATGAAGTTTATCCCGTATAATTTACAAAGATATTCTATTTTTTCTCTAAGCACTCCAAAGGGTATATTTACAAAGGTTTGATTATTCTTTTTACCTAAGTTGGAGTTTCTTTGAAATGTTTCATTATATCCACAAACAATATTTCCTATACTATTTTCTAAACAATAGTTAATGATTATTCTAGCAGTTTTATTCATATAATCATTAACTCTATTATTTCTTTTTCTAGTATTCTGTAACTGTCTGTTTGTATATTTCTTTTTATATCCTTGTTTGTCTTTTATGCTCTGTAAATGTGCATTTTCTTTATTATGCCATTGATTGATAGATTTTAATCTTCTTCCATCTACGATAAAAGAATTTCCAGTTGATGTTACGCAAGTCGCAAGATTATCTACACCTAAATCTATCGCTAGTGCTTTATTTTTATCTACTTTACTTTGAACTTCTTTTACTTCGTAAATATATTGAATTTCAAAGAACCTAGCCTTCGACTTTGGTATAATTCTTATCTCTTTTATCTTTTTATTAACCAGTTTTGGTGGAATATTTATCTCTATGCTTTGATGTTCTTTCTTGAAAATATTTGAGTATGGAATAATTAAATTGTTTCCCTTTATTCTCACAAAACCTATAATCAATGTTGTAAAACCATCTTTAGGAAGATACTTGGGAAGTTTTATATCTTTAAAATTGTATTTTCCTTTCTTCGCTAATTTTAGTAAGCCGAAAAAAGATTTAAAAGACCCATCAACTTCTTTTAAAATCTGCTGTGCCATATTAGAATTTAGCATTTTATAATTAGGACTATTTTTAAGTAAGGCATAATTTTTTTGATAGTTTAAATATTCGCCTTCTGTAAAATAATACTGTCTAATATTATATATTGCTTCATTTGCTAAATTTTTAGCTATATGAGATAACAGTTTTAAGTTTTTATAATCTTCTTTAGTTAATTGTTTTACTTGCTGTTTCATAGTCAAATACATTATAATCACCTCACTTTCTATAGGTAGATTATAACATATTTTACTAAAAACAATATATATAGTAAAAATATATTTAGTTTTAAATTCTTAGAATCCCACAACATATGGGAGGTGTCGTTCATATAGAAACGCTACTTTCTATACAGTTCTCTTATGAACTTCTTAATGTTCCCATTAAGCACAGACTATATCTTATCCATATCTTGAATAGTATCAAGACTTAGGCGAAACCACTTCGATTACCCATAGCTTGTAATCTACTTCCCTCAAGAGGAATAGTCGTTGGACGTTCTCCTGTTCGGAGCTTCGCTGCTGATTACCAATTTTTCTTTGTATATAGTACTTAGGTTTTAACCTTATACCATCCAGTTAATTTTTTCTACTTTCGTCACATTCACGTTTAAGCTTGTTTCATCTTTGCGTTGTAGTTTAACTGGCTTTATGGTTTTCCAGCAATTCAGTTTCTTTGTTGCGTAGATTGTCTACGTCTACATACAGATTTCTCTATATGCTTACTATTCTAGCCAATTCATCTCATGACTAAAGTCACGAGTGTTCTTGGCTAATTTAATAAAAACCTTATCACCTTGAGTTTGTACTTTGCGAATAGCGTCCTTTACTGTAGCTGTCATATAACGAAAATCTGGATTTGTTCCCTCAATCAAAGTCCCATCAACATCAAAAAATACTGCCTTCATAAATCAGTCCCTCACTTATATGATATAATCTATACCTAGCTTATCATATTTACCTAAAAAAACAAAAACTCTTTTGCAAAAGCATATTAGATAAATTTCTATAATACTAAACGAATAAAATCGCCCCATATAACTATTCAAATAAACATTTTTTTAATTTTAATTTCCTTTTTATTATCGAGCGTTTAATTTTTAAATATCGTTTATATAAAATCCAATTTTTACTATTACTAATTATAAACTTTTTATTTATATCTCTATAGTCAATAAATTTATTAGGAATTATTAAATATTTATTTATATTATCAATAGAATATTTCATAAATCTACGTTGCAAATGTATATACATATATTCTTTTCTTTTTATTTCATTACTATTTTTATCACTTAAATAAACAGCATTTAATTTACCATTATCAAATTCAAAAACTTGTCTAGTTTTTCTATCTATATCTGAATCATGATTTTTATGTTCTATATTTATAGAAGTTTTAACACATTGCAACGGCTGCTCCCAAGGATAAATATCAGCAGCAACAAAATCATTATATATATTAATATTATTATTTGATAAAATCCTAATTATACCCATTTCATCAAAAGAATATGATTTATTTTGTGCAAAAATATCTTTATAATCAGTGTCTTTATCAATCTTTTTCTTAAATATATTATTAATAGTTTTATTATTTTTATATAAAGACATATGTCCTAAACAATAAATACGTTCATTGTTATCTAAAACTTCTTCTGGTAAAAATTTTCTCAAATTACCATAAATACAATCAAAATCACAGTGTCCCCAAAAATCATAACCTTTAATATAATCTTTAAAAATTAATCCATATGCAGGACGAAAATCACACATTTTAAAAGGAGCATCTAATGCAATAGTAAAATCAAAATAAGATTGAACCTTTTTTCTTAATTCATTAAAAGACATATTAATAATCTTTACATTACTAGGATAATTATAATTTTGTACAATATCTGTTATTATCAGCCAATCTATAGTTTTATTATACTTTATAGAATTAAGGGTTAGCTTAAAATAATTAGGAAATGCTCCAAAATAAGGACAAATAAATACAATTTTTTTCATTTTATTTCACCAATAATTCATTTTCCAAATAATTTTATCATACGATATAAATCAGTATTTAAACATCTTTTATATATTCCAATTTTAAACTTTATAGGAATTTTATTTTGCAATAATTTTTTAAACTGTTCTAATAAAATATTTTCATATAATCTATATTTATCTCTTTCATCTGATAAAACTATACTATCTATTGCAGTTTTATACACATGAAATAATAATTCATTAGATTCTTTTATATTAGGATAGAAATATTTATAATCAGTAGCCATAGTAATACGACCTTCTATTAAATCTATATTAATATTATTTTTTAATTTATCCATTATACTATTTTCTCTTTTTCGATAATAATATAGTCTATCAGGAATAACCAATATTTTGCTAGCATTATTAAATATTGATATTATTATATATGCACTCTCACATATTTTTTTATAAGGAAATCTTATTCTATCAAAAATATCTTTTTTATATAATTTATTCCAAACATCTACATCCATTTGATACTTATTAAATAAATCTTTTGCAAATAATTCTCTATCAAAGTACAATATTTCTTTTGTAAATACATTATTAAAAACTACTCTATTGTTCTTATCAAAATAATAATTATAATTACATGATACTATATCACAATTATTTTCTATGATTTTATTATATAAAATTTCATACATATCTACATCAATAAAATCATCTGCATCTACAAAGGATATATATTTTCCTGTTGCATATTTTAAACCTACATTCCTAGCATCACTTAGCCCCCCATTTTCTTTATGAATAACTTTTATTCTAGAATCTATTTTATTATACTCATTGCAAATTATACTAGATTTATCAGTTGATCCATCATTTATTAATAAAATTTCTAAATTTTTATATGTTTGATTAACTATACTATCTAGACATTGCTTTAAATACTTCTCAACATTATAAATTGCAACTATTACACTTATCTTATCCATATTACTTACCTGTATAATACCTTATATTTTGTTCTATAAAAAATATATTTCATAAAATACACTCCCCATTTATGATATATTTTTTCTCTACCATATCTTTTTGCTATATCTTCTATTTTTTTATAATATAATTTAGATTGTCTTTTATCTGCATTATATTTACTTCTATATAATTTATCAACTAGTTTTTCAATGCATTCTAATCTATCATACTGATGTATAATAGATACTATTTTTCCACTATAATTTAAAATTTTATCATTTTTTATTAAAACATTTTTCTCAATTCCTACTGTACTAATAACGCCTGTATCATTATTACTTATTTGTAAAGGATATTTAAATATTTTTTTAAAAATTATATAGTTCATATCTGCTTGGTCTTGATTTTTAAAGTATTTAAGTGAAAAAATCTGTTTACATAGTAAATCTAATAAATTTATCATAATATTTATATTAGCTATTATAGTTCCTGCACATATTATATTATTATCTTTAAATTCTTCATAAACTTTATTGCCATATTTTCGTTCAATCCAAACTTTTCCTATAACAGTATCCATTGCATAAGTTTGGGGTTCTTCTGCAACACCTAAACAATTATCATCCCATGAATATTTAAATATATCATTTTGAAAAATAACATCTCTAACATCTACTAATAAAACTTTTTTATATTTAGTAATATTATTTTCTAAAAAATCTTTATATAATATATGCCTATACTCTGTTATAAAAAAACTTTCTTTCTTCATCTTTTTCATAAAATCTTCGCTTATATCTATAATGGTAGCATATTTATTTATATTATTTCTAGTATATTCATCTATATTATATACCCAAATAATACATTCACAATTTTTAAAATTTGCTTTACTAAAAGATAAAAAAAATGGCTCTATATCTGCCCATTTATAATTTATCATAGATGTCAAAATTAAATTTTGCTTAATCATTTTAAACCTCACTATATAAATATTAAAATTTTGCTTTTAAATATTCTTTATACCAATATAAAGCTTCTAAAAATTTACCTTTACTAAATAAAAAACTAGCTCGTTTTCTCTTATCATGATAAGAAAGTTGTGCTTTTCTCTCAAGGGGCATTCCTTTCCAAGGAGATAGTTCTTCATATTTAGCAAATAAATTTTCTATATATGGTCTTTTTTCATATAACCAATTTTCTTGCCAAGGCTTAGTTTGTACAAAATGAAGTAGTATTGTATCAGATAATTTTTCTTTTATATTATGTTCTTTCCATAATGCTACTCTATTATATTTTTTATCTAAATAATATACATCTTCTCGTTTAGAAAAAAATATATTCAATGCATCTTGATCCGGCAAAACTAATCTTTCACCGTAATCTTTTGCTATTTTTAATATTTCTTCACTAGCATTAATATTTTTCCATTTTTCTACATTTATCATTAATACTCCAGAATTAAAGTAAATCTGATTACCTAAATTTAAAGCTCTATTTCTATTTTTTGAAGTTTCTTCTGTATCGGGTACTGCCAATAAATAATATCTTTCTATATTTAATGAAAATACTTCTTCTAATTTACCTAAATTAATAATATCAGAATCTAAATATAATATTTTTTTACATTTAACTATATATGGTAGTAAAATTCTATACCAAATAGTAATAGGAAAAGTTCCTATTACCAAGTTATTAAAAAAACTACTATTTTTATCAATAAAATATAAAACAATTAATATATTATATTTATTAGTAATTTGTTCTAATTTATTAATATCATTAGCTTTTAATCCTGTGCATAAGGCATGAAAAATAATTTCTTTATCTTTATTATTTTCACAAACAGAACATATTGATACCCCTGCACCTCTAACTGCATTATGGTCAAAAATATAACAAATATTATATGCATTATCTATTGATATTAAACTATTTCCTAATACTACTTTATCCTGTATTATCTCTAAAACAGACTTTTCCTCCATTTGCTTTACCTCAAAATTTATCTCTATATTTTTTCCATTTATTAGATAAAATTCTATATCGTTTATATATAGCTGGACTATATTTTAAAAAACTTATTTTCTTCTTGTCTTTTTTGGATAAATCTGAGTTTCTATATAATCCACATATTTTATCTATTATTTCTAATTCTAAATCTTTATATTTATTATTATCTAATAAATATATTATATCCAATAAATGCTTATAATGCCTAAATAAGTTATCCAAACAAGCACTAAAAATTCTTTTATAATCTAAATCTTCATTATTAGATACATCTAATAAAAATTGCTCATGTGCTTTTACATTATTTATATAATCTTCTATTTTTATGCTATTAGTTAAACCATCTATTCTTTCTAATTTATTATATAAAGAATCTTTTAGACAATAAAATTTATGTGCTATATTAATAGTAGGATATAATACCATTAAATCTTCTGCTAAATTTATATTCAAAGGAAAACGCAAATCTTTCCATATATATCTTTTATACAACTTATTAAAAAGTATCAAATCATAATTTTTATATTGAAATATTTTCTCAAATAAAATATTCTTATCTTCTATATATTCATCTTTATCTAAAGAAAAAAATGGAACTTTTATACCATCATTTTTCAAATGATTATAATTACAAGAAACAATGTCTATATCTTTTTTTAATGCTATATCTATCATTTTTTCATACATATTCAACTCTATATAATCATCTGAATCAATGAATGATATATATTCACCATTTGCTATATCTAATCCTAAATTGCGAGCAGAACTTACCCCCCCATTTTCTTTATTAACAACTTTTATTCTCTTGTCTATCTTTGCATATCTAACACAAATTCTATTACTATTATCACTAGATCCATCATTCACCAATATTATTTCTAAATCTTGATAAGTTTGATTCATTATAGATTCAATACATTTTGGTAAATATTTTTCTACATTATATACAGGTACAATTACACTTATCATAAAATCACCAATTAAATTTTTAAACTAAGTATTACTTCTTTTGTAATTTTAGCCATAAATACTTGAAAAAGAATGCTATTCCTTTACCATATCTCTTTTCTTTATACAATAATCGTTGTGCTTTCATACGAGTTTTTTTATACTCTTTTGTTTCTATTTTTGTCAATTTTATATCTTGAAAAATATCCAATGCACCATACATATTATCTATCTGATGTACTTCAAAAATACTAGGATTAGCACGGTATGCCATTACCGCTAAAGTTTGGTCATCATCTGCAAAGCCACATTGCCCTAATGAAATAGCTGACTGCCTATATAAATTTGATAAACTTTCCCATAATTCTACTGGTGCAATCGTTATTGCTCCAGCTATATAGGTATGCATATTTCGTACAATTTCAAATATAGGTGTATCATCTAATTCATCTACAGCAAAAATATGTATCTTTTTGCTTAAATTTTTATCTATTAAACTTATATTAAATTCTTCTGATTTAGGATAAGTTACACCACCATGATTAAAGCCAAAATCAATCCATGCTACTGTATTTGTCTTTACTAAACCTCTATTTATAGCATCTGAAGTAAGATACGCTTTTAAATATGTAACATAATTGTACATAGGATTGCATGATTCTGGCATCCATGGATGTCTTCTATATTTTACAGCTAATTTATTTGATATTGCATTTTTTATTAAATCATATACATATTTATCAACTGTTCTTACATCTTCTATAATAATAACTGTTGTTTTTTCTAGTAAACCATAATCATTGCGAATCTTTTTTACTTGTTCTGCCATTTTAGGTTCTGTATATACTATAACATGATTCTTAACTTTTGCCCAAAATTTAAAATAATTAGCATACGTTGTATTATCTCGTTCAAAACCTTTCCAGTCTTTTCGTCCAATGTCAAAAAACCATGTTACTACTGAAATCTCACTCATACTATATCCTCATTATAATAATTTATGTTCTAAAATAATATCCCTTACTCTTTCAAACTTTATCTCGTCCATACATCTTTTTCCTATTTTCTTGTTGCACTTTGCCCAGTTAAGACACGGTACACAATTCAATTTGCTCTGTACAACAATAGCAGATTTAGGAGCCCAACGTATCGGATTACTAGGTCCATAAATAGCTACTATAGGTAATTTTTTTACTGTAGATAAAATATGCAACGGTCCTGTACACATAGATAATGCCCATGAAGCATATTTTCCAATTTCTGGAATATCTCTTAAATCAAATTTTCCAGCAATATTAATTTTGTCACCTACTATGCTATTAATGTAATCTCTATCATTTGGCGAACCTATATATATAGGTTTAATATTTTTAGTATTTAAATATTGATTTAATTTCCCTAACTCATCAATATTCCAATTTTTTATTTCAGCAGCAGTTCGTGGAACAATTAAAACAATTTTTTCTGTATCTTTTTTTATGTCTTTTACCCAGTTAGCAATTATTTCTGATTTTCCCCGATTGCAATTTCCTATTTTAGGTAATAATGCATCTTTATCGTAATCTATATTTAATAAAATCTTAGCATAAGTAGCAAAATCTTCAATAGCTTTTATAGCTAAATCTTTTCTTTCAAAAATATGTTGTTTATTTACTGATATGCAAAATCCTTTATTTAATAAATTACAATGACTTTTCCATGCTATTATTGTAGAACTCAATCTCCCATCAACGATAATAGCATCTGTATATTGTTTCTCTCGAATAGTTTTTATCAAAATCTTTTTTTCTTGCTTATTTTTATACGAAAATACTTCATCTATATATATATGATTTTGCAAAATATCTGTAGATTTATTTGCTACTAAAAAACCAATTTTAACATCTTGTATATTCTCTTTTATTATCTGTGCCAATGGTGTAGTTAATACTACATCACCAATACCCAAACGATTTACAATTAAAATTTTTCGCATAAAACTCTCCAAAATTAAAGCTCATTATATATTCTCTCTATTTTATCCATCATTGTAGCACAAGAAAAATGCTCTGCTATATATTGATGTGCATTTTTTCCCATGATATCACAATTAATTTTGTCATCAGCTAATATCTTTAATTTACTATATAGATTATCTATATCCTTATATTTTACTAAAAATCCATTTTTCCCATCTTGAATAATTTCTGGTATTCCTCCTACACTATAGGCTACACCAGCTTTGCCCATCATCATTCCTTCAGCTAATGCCAGTCCAAAGGTTTCAAAATCAGACGGTAATACTACTGTATTTGAAACTGCTATATAGTCTTGTACATTATCTACATGTCCTATACAATGTACATTATTTATTAAATCATATTTTTTTATTAATTTTTTTAATTTAAATAAACCTTTTCCTTTTCCTATAACCAATAAATGCCACTTTCTAGCTTCTGGATACTTATTCATCATATTTAATAAATCACCATGACCTTTATTAAATAGATTTTTTATACGAGCTACTATAGCCATTGTAAATTCATCATCTTTAATGCCAAATTTGCTACGCAATAAAGTGTCTTTTTTATTTTCATCAAACTTTATACTATCAATACCAGTGTAAATTACACAAGCATTATCTGGCAAAAAACCTTTTTCTAACGAATCATTTTTTACAAATTCACTAACATATATGATTTTATCACATTTTTTTAGAATCTGCTCTTTTGTTAAATCGCCAAATTTTCCATGAGCTGTATAAACAACAGGTAGATTTTTATATCTCTTTTTAAATTTCATCGCAGTAATACCAGCAGCTGCTGAATTAGCATGTATAATATCTATATTATATTTTTTTATAATTCTCTTTAATAAAAAAGCTGATATATCTGTAGAAAAACGCATTGGAAGCCACGCATTTTTTATACCTTTTTTTACTATTTTATCAGCTAAAAGACCACCTCCAGAAGCTATATATACATTATATCCTCTTTTTAACAAATTTTCTGCAACCATTGCTGTATAAGTTTCTGCCCCGCCAATATTTAATCTTGGCACCATTAGCAAAATATTTTTTTTCTTTTTCATCATATAACCCTTTAATATTTATTTAGCAATTTATCGAAAATAGCTTGATAACCTTGTATCATTTTATTTATGCTTAAATTGTCTCGTACATATTTTGCTATATTTTCAATCTCGCTATCTGTTAGTTTAAAAGCTAATTTTATTTCCTGTGCCATTTGTTTATCATTAACAATTTTATCTTTTCCATCAAAATTTACACTACAAACATATTCTATATTAGATTTCTTTACTAATCCAATAAAATTATTACTATTGCGAATTGCTACTACAGGTTTTTCGCAGGCAAGTGCCTCTATTGCAACACGACCTTCTCCGACTAAAATATCTGTAGCATTGTACCACAATATTATATCATCTACAAAGTTTTTAATAATTATCCAGTTGCCATATTCTTGATTAAATTCATTTGCTTTTTCTACTATTTTATTGCGAAATGGTCCTTCGCCAATTATAACAGTTCTAAAAAATACGCCTTGCCTTGCTAAATATTTAAGTGCATCAATTAAAGCTAAAGATACTGCACCTTTTACACTGCTCATTCTACTAACATGTAAAATTATTTTTTCTTCATTTGCCAAACCAAGTTCTTTTCTAGCCAATAATTTTTCTCTTGGCTTAAACCTAGAAAAATCTACTCCATTATTAATCAATTTTATATTATCTTCTTTAAACCCATACTCTTTTTTTAAAATTTCAGCTAAATTATTACTGACAACAATCATTTGTGGAAAAATTTTAGGATATACTTTTTTAAATTTAGCTCTATGCCACGGGTCATGCATAGTAACAGTAAATTTTATATTTGTAGCTTTAGCTAATCGCCAAGCCCAAATACCGGCTGTTCTTTGTTGTGCTGTTATTATATCTATGTTCTCTTTAAAAATAAGCATTTTCAATTTCTTGATACTATCTCGCCATTTTAAAAAATTAATTCCACGAGATTGAATTATTATAATATGCAAATTTTTATATTGTATTTTTAAACTATTTAACTTTTTTAAATCACTGCCTTCATTTACAGCTAAAAAAATTTTATCTTCATTCAATCCCTTTAAAATTGCTTCTACATGAGTTTCTGCTCCGCCAGTTTTCCAAGGCTGTGTAAATAAAATTAATATATTCATTTTCTTCATTCCAAACTTTTTTAATGATATAATTATATTATAATCTATCAATGAAACAAAGGAAAATTATTATGCCAATCTCTTATATTATTTTACCGCTCTTATTCATTCTTATGATGATTTTATATCTTAAATTCAAAAATTATGTGCCAATTCTCATGTATCATCGCATAGCAAAGGTAACAGGCGACCGCAATAGTTTGCCTGCGGAAAAATTTGAAGAGCAACTTCGCTATCTAGCAGAAAATAATTTCACTACCATAACGCCCGATATGCTGTATAATTACTATGTAAATCGTGTGCCACTTCCTAAAAAATCTGTGCTTTTAACCTTTGATGATGGCTATGCAGATAATTATACAAAAGCTTTGCCACTGCTTTTAAAATATAAAATGACAGCTGTTGTCTTTCCTATTGGCAATTGGATAGGAAAGCCTAATCACTGGGAAAACTTTGGCAAAAAAGAAACGACAACTATGACATTAGCCCAGCTAAAAGCATGGCAAAAAAATGATATGCAAATTGAAGTGCATACGCTCAACCATCCATTTTTAAATAATTGCTCGCAAAGTAAATTAGAGGAGGAACTATTCAACAGCAAAAAGCTATTTGAAAATCTACTTGCCAAACCGATGAATTATCTGTGCTATCCTTATGGTTGTTTTAATCAAAAAGTTATTGATACGGCCAAAAGAGCAGGATATAAAATGGCTTTTGCCATCTTTGAAAACGTTCCTCTGTGGAAGATAGATTTATTTGCACTACCACGAATTCCCATTCCTGCTCATCAAAAAATGTGGGAATTTAAATTAAAAGTAAGTTCTATTCATATAATTTTTATTGCCCTGCGAAAATGGGAACGCAAATTTAAACATCTAAAGCATAAATTAAAAACCTAGTAGCTTAGCCACTAGGTTTTTTTTCATCTATTTATTTGCTAGATATTATATATTACTGCGATTTACAGCATCAAAGGTATCTGTGATTTCTTTTTCCGGTTCTTTATCCATTTTACTGCCAATGATAATTGCAAGCGAAGATAATATAAAGCCTGGTACAATTTCATATAGTTTTAAAATAGGATATACATTGGCAATATCTAATCCTGTAATCTGTTTCCAAATGAGCACAGTTATACCGCCGACAATCATGCCTGCTAAAATACCATTTCTTGTAGTGCGACGCCAAAAGAGTGCAAAAAGTAGTGCAGGTCCAAAAGTTGAACCAAATCCTGCCCAAGCATATGCCACAATATTTAAAATAGAATTATTTGGATTAAGACCGAGTGCAATAGCAATCAAGGATATACCGATAACGGATAAACGAGTTACTAATACGAGTTCATGCGGTTTAACATCTTTATGAATAAATTGTTTGTATAAATCTTGTGCTACAGCAGAAGCTGCTACTAATAACTGCGAAGAAGCAGTACTCATGATAGCTGCAAGAACGGCAGAAAGTACAATTCCTGCCCAAAACGGAGTGAATAAATGGTCTGTCATAACTAAAAATACAGTTTCAGAATCTGTGCCTGAAAGTGGAGTAGTTAAGTACACACTGCCCACCATACCTACTAGAACGGCACAAGCAAGGGAAATTACAACCCAAGTCATCGCTATGCGAGTTGCTTTTTTTAATTCATAAGAAGAGGTAATTGCCATAAAGCGAACTAAAATATGAGGTTGACCAAAATAACCTAAGCCCCAAGCTAAAAGCGAAATCAATTCTAAAGCAGTAGTATAACTTCCGTCCGGTTTAGTAAATGGATTAAAAAATTCCGGATTCGTAATTTGAATTGCTGTGTAGGTTTCAGAAAAACCGCCTAGCGAAACAGCAGCTATTATCGGAACAATCAAGATAGCAAAAAACATCATCACACCTTGAATAAAATCCGTCCAACACACAGCTAAAAATCCGCCAACAAATGTGTAAAAAACGATAACAAATGCACCTAAGCATAAAGCGTATTCATACGGTATGCCAAAAATGGTCGTAAACAATTTACCACCGGCAACAAAACCAGATGAAGTGTAAATTATAAAGAAAATCAAGATGAATACTGCCATTACAATGCGAATCAATGGACTTTTATCGTGAAAGCGATTTTGCAAAAAGTCCGGCAAAGTAAGCGAGTTATTGGCAAGTTCTGTATACTTACGCAGACGAGCTGCTACAAATTGCCAATTTGCCCACGTTCCAAGAGCAAGACCAACTGCAATCCAACCAGCATTTAACCCTGCAAGGTAGGCAAAACCGGGAAGCCCCATGAGCATCCACCCGCTCATATCTGACGCTTCAGCACTCATGGAAGTTACCCAAGCACCGAGTTTTCGTCCACCTAAAATATAATCCGACATATTATGAGTGCGATAATAAAAATAAACACCAATAGCCATCATAAACAGAAGATAAAGCAAAAAGGCTATAATAATCGAAATATTATCTGACAATACAATTCCTCCCCAATAAAAATAAAATTATGCTTTGTTGAATACCAAATATTAAGTACATTTTATATTTTATATATGATAACACAGTAAAATACATATGTAAAGTTGTAGAGTATACAAACATTTAATCTATCATATTTCACTAATATATTGTAACTTTATAAACTATAATATTTATTTTAAGCAAATAGCTTAATGCTCTAATATTAGTCTAAAATAATATTAAAACTAATGTATACAGAATTTTTATTTTTAGATATTGACAAACAAAATGTCCAATCATATAATATTAAATATCAACAAAAAAAGAACAAATAGTGCAAAATAGACAAAGACGTCTTGTTAAAAGGTATAATTTGTAAATCAAAGGTGATTTATTAAAGCTTATATCATTTAACAAGGCGTTTTTTTATTTTTAATTACTATTTTGTACCTGAAGAAAGGGTGTATTTTTATGAACATTGATACTGGCGATACTGCCTTTGTATTAATCTGTGCAGGATTAGTATTCCTCATGACTCCAGGGCTTGCTTTCTTTTACGGCGGTATGGTAAGAAGCAAAAATGTATTGGGCACAATAATGCACAGTTTCTTCATCGTTGCCATGATTTCTGTAGAATGGATAATTCTTGGCTATACCATGACTTTTGGCAATGATATCAGCGGTTTTATCGGTAGCTTTAACAAATTAGCTCTTGCAGGTATCGGTACGCAAGTTTTAAATAATGCAACTATTCCCGAACTTGCTTTTGTAGCATTTCAATGTATGTTTGCTGTCATTACGCCAGCACTCATCAGCGGTGCATTTGCTGAACGCATGAAATTTGGTGCTTTTTGCGTATTTATTTTACTTTGGTCAATCTTCATCTACAATCCAATGGCTCACTGGGTTTGGGGCGGTGGATTCTTAGCTAATCTAGGTGCTTTAGACTTTGCTGGCGGTCTTGTAATTCATATTTTATCCGGTGTTTCTGGCTTAACTGTTTGTATTCTTCTAGGCAAAAGATATGGCTATGGAAAAATCCCTATGATTCCTCACAATATGCCCATGGTTGTTTTAGGTGCGAGCATTTTGTGGTTTGGCTGGTTTGGTTTTAATGCAGGTTCTGCCCTTGGAGCAAATGCTCTTGCCGGTAATGCTTTTATCACCACTCAAGCAGCAGCTAGTATGGCTACAGTTTCTTGGGTAATCGTCGAATGGCTTCATCATGGAAAACCTACTATTTTAGGTGCTGTATCTGGCTGTGTTGCAGGTCTTGTCGCTATCACTCCGGCAGCCGGTTTTGTCGCTCCTTTGCCTGCTATCCTCATCGGTTTAATCGGTGGCATTGTCTGCTACTTTGCCGTTGCTGTATTAAAACAAAAATTTGGCTATGATGATTCTTTGGACGCATTTGGCGTTCACGGCCTCGGCGGAACTTGGGGGGCTATTGCAACAGGGCTATGGGCTTCAACTGAGGTGAATCCTGCAGGTAGCAATGGCTTATTCTATGGCGACTATCATACTTTGATTGCTCAATTAATTTCCATTGTCGTTGCCTACGCTCTTGCTATTTTTGGCTCAATTATCTTATTTAAAATCGTAAGTGCCTTTATGAGCGTTCGTGCTGATGAAAACGAACAAATCTCCGGTATTGACGTAGTAGAACACGGCGAACGGGCCTACAATCAATCCACTTTATAACAGCCTTCCTCAAAGATTATCTTTGATTATCTCTTAAAGATTATCTTATTATAATTTCATAATAGGATAATCTTTTTATTTTCTTCTTGTTTTTTTATTATTTTATTTCATTTTCTAATTTTTTCAGAAGGATTATATTAAAAAAAATAGAAATTTAATAATATTAAAGATAAGCTTATCCCTGCTTTAGCTCAAAGTAGAATTTGTAGACAATCAAATAAAAAATTCAATTAAAAGGAGCGAATATCTATGCGTAAAATCACTAAAATTGAAATCATCACTCGTTCTGAAAAACTTGAAGATTTAAAAGACGCTTTGAACAAAATCGGCGTTGAAGGCATGACTGTAAGTTCCGTCTACGGCTGTGGACTGCAAAAAGGTCATACCGAAGTCTATCGCGGTCGTCAATACAATATCAACTTAGTGCCAAAAATTAAAATCGAAACAGTAGTTTGCGATGTTCCTGTAGAAAAAGTGCTCAAAACAGCTCGCAGTGTTTTAAATACGGGGCACGTTGGCGATGGAAAAATCTTTGTCTACGATGTTGAAAACGTAATGCGTATTCGCACAGGCACTACTGGCGATAAAGCAATTACAGATAACGAAGCCTAATTATTAATCTCTCTTAGAAAATCTTTATGCTAGTCATGGAGATTTTCTTTTTTTATTTTTGTTTATAAATTTTGCTAGTTGACATATAATATTAATAGAAATAAATTTTAATAGAGGTGTAGCATATGTCATTAACAGATAAACAAATTATGGACGGTGTATTGGCTGAATTTAGTTATTTAGCTGATATTCCTCGCCAATCAGGACATGAACAAGCTGTCAGCAATTTTTTAAGAGATAGAGCCTTGTCTTTTGGCTGTAGCGTAATTCAAGATAGCTCCAACAATTTAATCATCGATAAAAAAGCAACTGCCGGCTGTGAAGATTGGCCTATGAGCATCGTTCAAGGTCATATGGATATGGTATGCGTAGCTCGTGAAGGTGTAGCATATGACCCGCTTACTAGCCCAATCAAAATCATCAATGATGGCGAGTTTTTGCATGCTGATGGCACAAGCTTAGGTGCAGATGACGGTATCGGCGTTGCTAGTGCAATGTTTTTATTGCAACAAGAATTTAATCATGGACCACTTCGCGTAATTCTCACTGTAGATGAAGAAAGTGGCATGAGCGGTGCAAGAAATTTAGATGCCAAATATCTCCACGAAGCTAAATATTTATTAAACTGCGACTCTGAAGATTTTGATACGCTCACTGTATCTAGTGCAGGAAGCGTAAATGTAGAAGGCGAACGACGTGTTAAATGGCATAAACCAGAACATCATTTCGCTTACAAATTTATCATCAAAGATTTGCATGGCGGCCATTCAGGTGAAGCTATCAATTGCGGTTATGCAAATGCTGTAAAAGTTGCAGCTCAAGCACTTAGCATTATCGGCAAAAATACAGAAATCGAACTAGCTAGCTTTTCTAGCCACAAAGCAAGAAATGTAATTCCTTCTGAAGCTGAATTTGTTTTTACAACTCCACTTTCTGATGTAAAAGTATTCAATGTTACTGTAGAAAAAATCACTAAATATTTACAATCAGCTTACGGTCAAACAGAAAAGAATTTCAAAGTAACTTGCTTGCCTTGCGATTTGCCAGAAAAAGTTATGTCTGACGAAGATATGCGTAGCATTGTAGATTTCATCAATTTGAGCATGACAGGCGTTTTAAAAATGTCGCAAGCAGAAGAAGGCTTAGTAGAATTATCTGCCAATATCGGCCCTGTTGTTACAAAATCAAATAGCGTTCTTATCTCTGTATATCCACGCAGTGCTGTTGACGCTCTCGTTACTGAAATCGTAAATATCTACACACAGCTCGGCAAACGCTGTGGTGTTCGCGTTGTATCCGGCGACCCTGCTCCAGGTTGGCCTGTAAATCCTAATAGCAAATTAAAAGATGTTGTGCTTGAAACTTTCAAAGAACAAAATAACTATGAAATGAAAGCAAAATCTATCCATGCAGGTCTTGAATGTAGCTATTTCTATGCTAAAAATCCAAATCTCGACATAATTTCCATCGGGCCTAACAATATAGATATTCACAGCCCAAATGAACGCTTAGAGCTTAAAACCTTAGTGCCACACGTGAAATTAATCAAAGGCACTCTTGAAAAATTGAGCAAATAAAAATTAAATATCAATCTAAAAATAAAAGCCAAGCGATTGCTTGGCTTTTATGTTATAATAGAGCTATTGTTTTTTTCTATACTAAATTAATATATTAAAGAAAGGATTGAATTTTTATGGTTGAATCGGCATGGTCTTTAGTGCCGCCAATTATAACAATCGCATTGGCTTTAGCCACAAAAGAAGTTTATATGTCGCTAATCATCGGCATATTTACAGGAGCATTGATGTTCACAGGATTTGATATTCTAGCTTCTATCGACACCTTTTTTGCCATTATGGCAGATAATGTAGGTAGCAACGTACACATCTTAATCTTTCTTGTTTTACTCGGTATCGTTGTTGCTGCAATTTCCCGCTCGGGTGCTTCCCGTGCCTATGGAGAATGGGCAGCTAGTGTAATCCGTGGCAAACGCAGTTCTCTATTAGTAACAGCACTTTTAGGTGTAGTAATCTTCATCGACGATTATTTTAACTGTTTGACAGTTGGTACTGTAATGCGTCCTGTTACAGATAAATTCAAAGTAACTCGTGCAAAACTTGCATATATCATTGACGCAACAGCCGCTCCAATTTGTATCATCGCTCCTGTTTCTAGCTGGGCAGCAGCTGTTAGTTCCTCACTTCCTGAAAGTAGTGGAATTGATGGATTTGCTTTATTCTTACAAACCATTCCATTTAATTTATACGCTTGGTTCACAATCGCATTCATGTTATTTCTAATTTGGACTGGTAAAGATTTCTCTAAAATGGCTGAACTTGAGCGTCGCAGTGGCGGTAAATTAGTTATTCCTGATGAATATAAAGAAGATCAATTAGAAGCTGTCGGAAACGGCACAATCTTAGATTTAATCTTACCACTTCTCGTATTAATCAGCGGTTGTGTATTCGGTATGCTCTACACAGGCGGAATCTTAGAAGGTGTAGGCGTAGCTGACGCCTTTGCTAATTGCGAATCTGCTCGCGGTCTTGTAATCGGTTCATTTATCGCTTTAGTATTCATCTTCATTTTATACATTCCACGAAAAGTACTTCGCTTTGACAAATTCTGCGAATGCTTTAACCAAGGCTTTAGAGCGATGACACCTGCTATTTTTATTTTGTGCCTCGCTTGGACTTTATCTGGTGTTTGCGGTGAAGAATATTTAAATATCGGTGGTTATGTAGGTAGCGTTGTAAGCAATAATACTACAGTAGCTATGTTCATGCCAGCAGTGTTCTTCTTAGTAGCAATCGGTCTTGCTTTTGCAACCGGTACTTCTTGGGGAACTTTTGGTATCTTAATTCCAATCGCTTTAGCTGTCGTATCAAATGACGCTCACTTAATGGTAATTACAGTATCTGCTATACTCGCTGGTGCTGTAGGCGGTGACCATGTTTCACCAATTTCTGATACTACAATCTTAGCTTCTGCCGGAGCACAATGCAGTCATATTGACCATGTAAATACACAGATTCCATACGTAATCGTAGTAGCGTCTTGCTCACTTTTCGGCTATTTAATCGCAGGTATTTTAAACAGCGGTTGGGCAGGGTTAATCTCTGGCATTATCGTGCTGGCAATTTCCATGACTTATATTTACAAATATAAAATGAGCTAAAATTTTATACTAAAAATAAAAAAGAACAACTATCTGTACAAGGCTAATCAAAGTACAAGTAGTTGTTCTTTTATTTTATAAAATTATAAATAGAAAAGATATAAATATACACTGCTGATAATAATTGAAATAATCATCAGCGGAAATGCTATCATAAAATATTTGCCAAAAGAAATTTTTTCGCCGTGCATTGCAGCCATACTAGCTACTACTACATTTGCACTAGCTCCAATGAGCGTTCCATTTCCACCAAGACAAGCCCCCAAAGATAACGCCCACCATAGCGGTTCTAAATTAGTCATGCCCATTGCTCCCATATCTTTTATCATCGGAATCAAGGTCGCTACAAATGGAATATTATCGACAAAAGCAGAAGCAATAGCACTTAGCCATAATATTAGCATTGTAGTACTAGTTAAATCGCCGGCAGTAAATGCCAACACTTTTTCCGCCATCAATTTGATGACGCCTGTTTCCACCAATCCGCCAACGAGAACAAATAATCCTGCAAAGAAAAAGATAGCAAGCCATTCGATATTGCTTAAAACTTTTGCAACTTCTGCCTCTTTAGTAGCTATACTGATGAGCATTAACAAACACGCACCCGATAGTGCCACTGTTGCAGACTCTAGGTGAAGTTGAGCGTGCATAGTAAAGGTGATGATAATTAACGCTAAGACAAATAAACATTTTTTGAGCAAATTTGCATTCTTTATTTCCTTTTTCTCGTCCATAGCCATTACCTTAGCTTGCAAAGCAGGTGTTGTGACGAGTTGTTTTTTGTAGTAGAGGAGCAATAAAAGCATTGTTACAACAAAAATAATAAAGCAAATACCCGATAAATTAGTTAAAAATGCCATAAAATCCATTTCAGGAACAGCACTGCCTATCATAATATTCGGTGGGTCGCCAATTAAAGTTGCTGTCCCACCGATATTAGAAGAAAGAATTTGTGCTACTAAAAATGGTTTTACAGGAATTTTAAGTTGTTTGGTAATACTAAATGTAAGCGGCACTGTCAGTAGTACTGTAGTAACATTGTCTAAAAATGCCGAACAAATAGCTGTCAAAAAAGAAAGTGCCAACAACAGTTTAAGTGGCTGTGCTTTTACTTTTTTTGCAGACCATACCGCTAAATAATTAAATAAACCAGTTTCCCCAGTGATACCGACTACAATCATCATTCCAGCAAGTAGCCCAATAGTGTTAAAATCCACATGATGAATAGCCATTTCCTGCGATAAAATACCGCATACAATCATGAGCATTGCACCAAATAGCGAAATTACTGTACGATGAATTTTTTCCGACACAATGAATACATAAACTACTAAAAATATTCCAAGTGCCAACCATGCCGCTGAAGTCATTTGATTACCTACTTTCTTCCAATAAAACTACGAATAAACTGCGATTAATTAGCTTGATTCTATTTAAATTAAGATTTTTTTGCTACTTTTGCCCAGCTATCACGCAAGCTGACAATACGGTTAAATACGAGATGTTCCGTAGTGCTGTCTTTGTCTATGCAGAAATAACCTTGACGCAAAAATTGGAACTTAGTGCCAGGAGCAGACCATTTTACACTTGGTTCTACTTTGCAATTATTCAATACAACTAAAGAATCAGGATTTAATGAAGAAATGAAATCTCCATTTACAGCACCTTCTTCATCTTTTAATAAATAATCGTACAAGCGAACTTCAGCATCAAGTGCTGTATCAGCATTTACCCAATGAATTGTGCCTTTGATTTTTCTTCCTGCTGTTTTGCCACCTGTTTTTGAATCTTTATCATAGGTGCAGTGAAGCTCGAGGATATTTCCCTCTTCATCTTTAATCACTTCTTCACATTTGATGATATACGCATTTTTTAAGCGAACTTCTCCGTCTGGTTTCAAACGGAAAAATTTCTTAGGTGCTTCTTCCATGAAATCTTCTCTTTCGATGTAAATTTCACGGCTAAATGGCATATAGTGTTTATCATCACCTGTTGGCAAGTTTTCACAAGTGAGTTGCTCTGTTTGCCCTTCAGGATAATTTGTAATTACAACTTTGAGTGGGTCGATAACTGCCATAATGCGGTTAGCATGAGCATTTAAATCTTCACGAACGCAGTGCTCAAGCATTGCTACATCAACTAAGCTATTAGCTTTTGCAATGCCGATTCGCTCGCAGAAATCACGAATTGCAACTGCTGTATAACCACGGCGACGAAGGCCTGAAATTGTAGGCATACGAGGGTCGTCCCAGCCGGATACATAACCGCCTTCTACAAGTTGGCGAAGTTTTCTCTTGCTCATAACCATTTTAGTGATATTCAAGCGTGCAAACTCAATCTGACGTGGACGAGTATTTACATTAAATCCTAAAGAATCTAAAAGCCAATCGTAAAGTGGGCGGTGGTCTTCAAATTCCAAAGTACAAATAGAATGTGTAATACCTTCGATAGCGTCAGAAAGTGGGTGGGCAAAATCGTACATTGGATAAATGCACCATTTGTCGCCTGTGCGATGATGAATTGTATGAGCGATACGGTAAATTACAGGGTCTCTCATGGTGATATTAGGAGAAGCCATGTCGATTTTAGCACGCAATACTTTTTCGCCATCGCCAAATTCGCCGTTTTTCATGCGATTGAATAAATCTAAATTTTCTTCTACAGAGCGATTTCTATAAGGGCTTTCAGTGCCGGCTTCCGTTAAACTGCCACGGTAAGCACGGATTTCATCAGCTGTTAAATCATCTACATAAGCTTTTCCTGCCTCGATTAATTGCACTGCAAAATCGTACAATTTATCGAAGTAATCGGAAGCATAAAATTTTCTATTGCCCCAGCTAAAGCCGAGCCATTTTACATCTTCTTGAATGGAATCTACATATTCTACATCTTCTTTGATTGGATTTGTATCATCAAAGCGAAGATTGCAAAGCCCGCTGTATTTTTGAGCTGTGCCAAAATTTAAGCATATCGATTTTGCATGACCAATATGCAAATAGCCATTTGGTTCAGGAGGAAATCTTGTATGAATCCCTTCTGCATATTTTCCTTCTTTTAAATCTTCATCAATAGCATTATGCACAAAATTTGAACTTGTAGTTTCTGCCATTTTGTCTAACTCCTTTTATATTTTTTAAATCAGCCTTCCCAAACATCAGTTGTAGCTAATTTTTCTTCAATGTATTTTTTCAAGCGATTTATCCCTATCATCATCTTATCATCAAGCGACAATTTACCGATGATATCTTCAATGTAATTTTGCTCTACAATCGCCTTTAATGACCAAGCGTAATTTATATCGTAAACCCACATCAAGCGAACGAGTTTTCTATCGTCTTGCGTACGCATTTTGGTGTAATCGCACTGCTTTCCTTCAATGAATAAATCCACAAAATCAGGACTGCAACCCGTTCCATCAGTAGGTGCAAGATACGGTTTTAAAACTCTGTAAATATCTATCTTATCTGCGTCCCTAATCAATTTGGCAAATGAAAGATATCTCTTATTGTCAGTTGCTTCAATGACTCTTGCATTGTGATTGCCAATCGCAAATTTAAGCGTAGCTAAATCCTCCTTGGATAACTCCTGCATAAAAGGCAAATCAGCGATTACTTTTAAGCCTAGCTTTGCATGGTTTTCCGACAACGCATCATTAAAAGTACGATATACAGTAAATTGATAAAATCTGCCAACATCGTGAAATAAGCCAATCATCTTAGCCAGCATTACATCGTGTTCACTTAACCTCAAATACTTTGCTAGTTGCTCGCAATTATGCGTAACTTTCCATGTATGCTTTTCTTTTAAGATAATGCCGTCCACAATTTGAGCATCATCAAAAAATATCGTCTTAGCACTTTTTATCTCAAGATGAGATTTTGCCTTTGTAGCTTCCTCAGGTGAATAGAACGATTTCATATATGAATTCATCCACAAGCTCATCTTTTGCCAAAGCTCTTGCATTCTTTCCTTATCGTGCATAAAAACCTCATTCCTTAGAAACAAAATTAAATGTCGTTACCTCTGGAGGGCAACCCAAACGAAATGGAAACCAACTTCCAGCTCCACGACTTACATAACCTGTGTAATTATCCTTATCCACTCGTCCCATCATGTATTTAAACAGTGGAAATAGCGATTGACCTAATAAAGCAAATTGTCCACCGTGCGTATGACCTGTTAAGGTCAAATCAATATTGTGAGAAAACGCATTATCAATAAAAATAGAATGATGCGATAACAAAACTTTATACGCATTATCAGGCACGCCATTTAATGCTTTAGTAAGATAGGCTTCACGCATTTGCATTGATTTTTCATCATCTTCGCCATGAACATAATCTACACCTAAAATATATAGCTCTCTATCGCCACTCAATATTTTTATAGATTCATTTCGCAAAACTTTTATATTCGTTTTGGCAAGAACTTCTTGCAGATGCTTTATATTTCGCATATATTCGTGATTTCCCCAACAAAAATAAACGCCAAAGGGAAAATACGCACTGTATTTATCAATCAATTCAATAGCTTTATCATTTATCTCTTCGCAGTCAAAAATATCGCCAGTCATCACTAAAATATCAGGAGATTGCTGTACTATCTGATTTAATAATCTTTGCAATTTCCCCACAGAAAAAAATGCTCCTAAATGCACATCACTAAGTTGAACTATTTTTAAACCATTCAACTTAGGTGCGTTTATTACCTCTATATCAACGCTGTTGAATTCAATATTTCGCCGTTCATATAAACCGCCGTACATAATACCGGAAATAGCAGGGACCCAAATCAAGCCACGCAAAAATTGCCGTTTGCTATCATCTACCTGACAACTTCTACTCTTTTCATATAGCAAGCGAAAAATTTTTACCAAAATGCCAAGCACAATCAAAAACAGCTGAACCATAAACCACATAATTAACAACTGTCCCAAACTACTGTAAATATTGAGCGGAATATTATTTGGCGGATAGCATAGATAAAAAGCAATCATCATAATAATATTAATCACAAGCATTTTTAAACGTGCATTTTTGTAGAGCTTTGATGAAAAATACTCTCTCGATAATGCATAGCTACACGCTGTAATGAACAACATTAAACCCAATATAACAAGTCTAAATGTTAAATAACTCATATTAACTGTATTCAACCTCCCATCGCTATATTCTTAAATTATTTAAAACCAATTATATCATACTTAGCTTTACTTTTAAAAGTTATATACGCTTGACAGCATTGATATTTTCTTTTAAAATTAAACTGTAGTTTTTAATAACTTTTTTATTTTAATAATAATTATTACATAATACCACAGAAAGGAGTTGTTCAGCCATGTTAGATAATAAAAAAGTGACTGAACTCTTACGTCAAAAAGGTTTTAAAGTTACACCTCAACGATTAGCAATTTACAACGCATTATGCAACACTAAATCACACCCAAATGCTGAGATGATTTTTAATAAATTACAACCGTATTATCCAACGATGAGCTTAGCTACAATTTATAAGACAGTAGATATTCTCCATGAAATTGGATTAATTAATATTTTAAATGTTGGTGAAGATTCCTTCCGTTATGATGCTAAAACAGAACCTCATTCTCACATCTGTTGCACAAAATGCGGTCGCGTTGAAGATATCGTTGTAGATATGGATAATTGCGAAGAAAAAATATCTAAGCAAACATCTTACGATATCACTCGCCATCAATTCTATTTTTACGGCACTTGTCCCGATTGCAAATCAGAAACAAATGTTCATTAAAAATTATTAAACAAATCTTAATCAAATTCTAATCTTAACCGCAGTTATTCTGCGGTTTTTTCTATTGTATTTTTCATAGCATAGTAATATACTTAATTATATTCTTGTATTTTTGTTCACGAATATTTAGGAAAGCGAGATTTTATTTTAATGCAAATATCCGTTCTCGCCAGCGGAAGCAAGGGCAACTGTCTATTGATTACAGCAGAAAATACAGCTCTATTAATTGACGCTGGTATCAGCACCAGAAAAATAAAACAAGAATTAGCTTCTTTTGGTATGGATATAACCGACCTTGACGGTATTTTAATCACGCATGAACATAGCGACCATGTACGAGGTTTAAAAACGCTAGTGAAAAATTATCGCATACCGATTTATAGTAAAGCAAATACATTCAAGGCTATGCCTTCTATCATGCAAAATGCTAGTGATATAAATTGCTTTCAAGCATTGCCAAATAAAAAGGAACAGCTATCCATTGGAAATTTTAAAATAAATTACTTTGCAACCTCACATGATGCTGTAGATTCAGTGGGCTACAGTATCAAGACAAAAGATGATTTTAAATTCACTTTAGCCACCGATTTAGGTTTTGTCAGCGAAGAAGTAAAAGCTTCATTAGATAATTCTAACATCATCGTTTTAGAAGCAAATCACGATATAAACTTACTGCAAAACGGAACTTATCCATGGCCACTGAAAAAACGCATATTGAGCACTCGTGGCCATCTATCAAATAATGACGCAGGCTGGACTTTATGCAATTTAAATCACACGCCCGATAAAATCATACTCGCTCATCTAAGCGAAAAAAATAATTCGCCAACAGTGGCATTAAATACGATTAAACATATCACCAAACAAAAATTTTCTTCTAAATCAGATATATTTGATGTAGCTACAGTGGATAATCCGCTACCATTAAATTTTTAAAATCAAAAAAATCATAAAACCCAAGGAGGTTTATTTTTATGAAAAAATTCTCTCTAGCTTATGCTATAGGTATTATGCTAGTAGCCGGCAGTATGTTTTTTGCAGGCTGTAGTTCCGATAACAACGCTCAATCTTCTGCCTCAGCCTCTAGCAGTGCAAATGCAGAAAACAGTAGCACTGCTACAACTATTTCTGACGCTAGAAATACACCTGTCGTTCAAGCCGCTAAAAAAGTAGGACCGGCTATTGTGGGGATAACAAATAAAGCTGTAGCTCGCGATTGGTTCAATCGCCAAGTCGAAGTTGACCAAGGAACAGGTTCCGGCGTTATCTTTAAGAGCGACGGGTATATCGTTACAAATAATCACGTAATTCAAGGTGCTAAAGATATCACCGTTGCCCTTTCAGACGGACGCACTTTAAAAGCAAAATTAATCGGTGCAGACCCATACACGGATTTAGCTGTAGTAAAAGTTGATGCAACCGATTTGCCAACTGCTGAATTTGGCGATAGCGATGATATCATGGTAGGCGAACCTGCTATCGCAATTGGAAATCCTATGGGACTTGAATTTCAAGGAAGTGTAACAGCAGGTGTAATCAGTGCTTTAAACCGCACTTTAAATATCGGCGACAATAGAGTTAAGCTCTTGCAAACTGACGCAGCTATCAATCCGGGCAACTCCGGTGGAGCACTTGTCAATGCAGATAGCAAAGTAATAGGCATAAACAGTGCTAAACTTGCTGCTACAGGCGTTGAAGGCATGGGCTTTGCCATTCCTATAAATACAGTAAAACCAATTATCGAAGAAATAATCAACAAAGGTCATGTATCGTACCCATACCTAGGCATAGGTGTGCTTGATAAGCAAACAGCAGCACAGGCAGGTTATCAATTAAATGTTGACGCTGGGGTAATCGTAATGCAAATTGAATTAGGTGGACCTGCTGACCTTGCAGGTATTAAACAGCGTGATTTAATCTTAAAAATCGACAACACTGAAACTAATACTGTTGCAGATTTGCGAAATGCTATATCTGAACACAAAATCGGCGACAGCGTTACCATCACAATTTCTCGCAACGGAGAACAATTACAAGTTCAAGCAACTTTAGATGAAATGCCTAATCAAAAGCAAAATTGATAATTAAAATTTAAAATAGGAACTATTTTTACCATGAAAATTTCAATCGTTACAGCAGGAAAAATCAAAGAAAAGTATTTGCGTGAAGGAATTGAGGAATTTACTAAGCGATTAAAACCTTTTACGCAGATAGAATTTATCGAAATCAACGAAGAAAAGATGAAAGATAATCCTTCGCCTGCCGAAAAAATAGCTACATTAAATGCAGAAGGACAGCGACTTTTAAAAAAAGTTCCTGAAAACAGCTATTTAATAGTTTTAGATGTAATCGGCAAAGCTATTTCCTCAGAGGAATTATCGCAAAAAATAGATACACTTACATTAAACGGAAAAAGTCATCTCACTTTTTTAATCGGCGGAGCCTTTGGACTATCTGAAGAAATCAGAAAAAGAGCTGATGAACGCATATCCTTTTCCAAGATGACCTTTACACACCAAATGATAAGACTTTTATTAGTAGAGCAAATTTATCGTGCCTTTAAAATAAGTCGCAATGAAAAGTATCATTGGTAAAAAAACAATAATATATACAGTAAAAAATACAATAAAGAATACATCAAAAATACAACCATACGAGGTGAATACAATGCGAACACCTTTTTATCACATATTCGACGACGAATCCGTAGGGCAGATTATAAATCCTCTGCCTTTAAATCAAATACTAAAATGGGCTGTGAGTGAACATCTACCGCCACAAGACGAAGTCGAACCAAAAGTGCTATTTTTAGGCATTGATGTACAAATGGACTTTATGGACAGTGGCTCACTTGGCGTTACAGGCAGTAAGCAAGATGTCATCAATATGAGCAAATTCTTATACAACAATATCGAAAAAATATCTTCACTCATGGTATCTGTAGATACGCACGAACCTATGCAAATATTTCACCCTTGCTGGTGGATTGACGCAGAAGGCAACCACCCTGCACCATTTACAATCATCAAACCTATAGATTTAACCGAAGGCAAATACAAAGCCGTAAAAGACCCTGCACTTAGCAAAAACTATGTACGCCAATTAGAAAAAGCAGGCAAAGAACTTTGCATTTGGCCTTACCACTGCTTAAATGGTACACTCGGGCATGCACTAGAAAATCAATTCAGCAATTTAATTCACTTTGTCAGCTTGGCAAAAAATATTCCGCTGAAAAAAATTCAAAAAGGGCAATCTCCACTAAGTGAAATGTACGGCATTTTTAGACCTGAATACTCCACCTCTAACGATACTAATACAGATTTGCTCGAAGAAATTGCTTCTTTTGATAAAATAGTAATCGCAGGTGAGGCAAAATCTCACTGTGTGCTAGAGAGTGTAAAACAATTTTGCGAATACTTCTATGATAAACCAGAGATAACTCGCAAATTGTACATTTTAACCGATTGCATGAGCGATATTGCAGGCTATGAAAAAAAGAGCGAAACAGCTTACAATATTTTAGTCAGCAAATACAAAATCAACCTTGTAAAATCCACAGATTCATTTTTAGATTAATACAAAATAGTAAAGCCCAAGAGAATAATTTCTCTCGGGCTTAAATTTTATTTAAATTTTATCTTTGCGAGGATTTGTGTACATCATAACAGCCATGATGATTATGGTCAATAAAATAGCTGTAGATTGTCCGTTCAATATCCATATACCCTTGTTCAAATTAAAATACTGCAAAACAACAGTTACAATAACGCCAACTATCGCTGAGCAAATAGCAGAAGTTGAGGAACTTCTCTTGGAAAATAGACCAAATAATAGCGGAGCTGTGATTGATACTGACATTAAGGCATAGAAAATAGATAATGCCGATATGACATTTGGCAAGATTATCGCAAGTCCAATACCGATTATTCCTGCAAGAATAGTTACTATACGACCACCTTTAATCAATTTTTCATCAGATACATTTGGGTTTATAAAGGATTTGTACAAGTCTTTCGTAAAAGAAGTAGTTATCATGTATAGCACTGCGTCAGCTGCACTAATTTCTGCTGAAAAAATCGCAGCTAAAGCTAAAGCCGAAGCCCAAAAAGGCATACATTCTTTCATCACATAAGGCAAGGCTAAATCTCGCTGTGGCAAGTCAGGAGCAATCGCATACGCTGCCATACCTAAAATTACAGGAATAAAGGCAAATAGCAACATCACTAAACCACAAAGGCAAGTACTAATCCTAACTGTTTTTTTATCTTTAGCACTGTATACTTTGCCAATGAGTGCTGGCGATAAGAAGAAAGAAGGCATTAACATCAGAAAAAATCCCATGATGACGCTAGTACCTAAGCCATCAAAACTAAAATAGGACGCCAGCTTTACTGAATCTGCCATATTGATAGCAACTTTTTCGTATAGACCACTAAAGCCACCAACGAAAGAAAGCACCAAAGGAATTGCTACAACAAAGCCAATCAATTTTACTAAAGCCTCAATTAAATTTGCATACACTGCCGATAAAAAACCACCAGCACAAAAATATAGTACAACGACAACGGAGGCAATCAAAACGCTAGTCGTCTTATCAATATCGGCTACAACAGATAAAATCCATCCTATTCCCATCAACTGTCCGGCAAAAATTGCCAAAGTACCAATTGCCATCATCAGTGAAATTAAACCTCTAAAATAGCGATTGTAGCGGTATTCCAAATAATCGCCCAAAGTGTAAAAGCCATGTTTTTTGGCAAGCTCCCAAATTTTAGGTCCGATGACTAAAGCCAAAATAAAGGTACCCACCGCTGAGGCTATAATCCACCACACAGCAGAAATACCTGATACAAAACCCATTCCGGCCACGCCAACAGTAGAACCTGCCCCAATATTAGGTGCAACTAAAGTGATAAAGAGCAAAAAAGGAGCCATTTTGCGACCGCCGACAAAAAAATCATCAGCACCTTTTACCTTGCGTGAGATAAATAATCCAACGCCAATAAGCAAAATAGCATACAGAGCAATTATCACTAAATACCAATTCACAAATAAACCCTCCCGTCTATTTTAAAAACAAAAATGCTCTACAAAGAATAAAGTCTATTATACACAAAATAAGGATTTATTACCATGAATAATGCACAAAAATACAATATACAAACGATAAAAAACGACAAAGAAGGCATGATTGAAGCCTTAAAAGAGGCACAAAAAGCTTTTTTACTTGAAGAAATCCCCATAGGTGCTATTATCTGCGACGAGCAAAATAATATCGTTGCACGAGGTCATAATTTATGCGAATTAAATTTCGACCCCACAGCCCACGCCGAAATGCTTGCCATAAAATCAGCTTGCAGTAAAATAAAAAATTGGCGACTTAGCAATATGACTTTGTACGTAACGGTTGAACCTTGCCCGATGTGTGCAGGAGCATTATTTCAAAGTCGCATTAAAAGATTAGTTTACGGAGCGACCGACTGGAGAGCCGGAGGCTGTGAATCAGTCTTTAACATCGTAAACAATCCTTGGCTAAATCACCAAATAGAAGTTAGAGCAGGCGTACTAGAAGATGAATGTAGCTCTATCGTAAAAAAATTCTTCCGCCAAAAACGCCACAAAAAAATAAAATTAGACAGTAGTATTAAAAATCTTCCATAGAGATTTTATCTTCAACTTCTCTCATTGCCTCTAATGTAGCTGTGAGAAGTTCATCTAAGCTCCAGCCTAACATTTCAGCACCATTTTTAATCACTTCACGAGAGCAACCTGCTGCAAATTTTTTATCCTTGAATTTTTTCTTCAAGCTTTTAAGTTCCATATCCTTAACGGATTTTGAAGGACGCATAAGTGCAGCCGCTCCAATTAAACCTGTTAATTCATCTGTAGCAAATAATACTTTTTCCATTAAATGCTCAGGTTTTTCATCAGTGCAAATTCCATAGCCATGACAGCATACACTGTGAATTAATCTTTCATTAGCTCCCCCTTTTGCTAAAAGTTCGGGAGCTTTTTGGCAATGCTCCTCAGGATAGAGTTCAAAGTCGATATCGTGCAACAATCCTACAACTTCCCAATAATCAGCCTCATCATTAAAGCCCAATTTTTCAGCAAAATAACGCATGACAAGAGCAACAGTTCTAGCGTGTTGCAGATGAAAGGTTTCTTTGTTGTACTCCTTTAATAAATTGTACGCATCTTTTTTCAACATAAGATAACCCCCTAAATATGTACTAAAAAATCATTCTTAGTATATCATAACACAATCAGTCAAGCAATCAACGTTAAAATTTTAAATCAAAAAATAGCAGATAATTTAATTTTAACTTATCCTTATAAAAGAAGAGCACAAACTGATGTTCGCTCGTCAGCCCTCTTCTCGGAAATATGTTATTAAAAAAGAGGCTGTCCGTTATGACGATTTCTTTTTTTATTTCAATATCAATCAAAATTATAAGTATAAGATTTAAGCATTAGACAAGCAAAATGCTTGTCTTTTTTTATGCAATGAATAATTGCCAAAAATTTTTATTTATCTTATCATGCTAAAAAATGACCTTAGCCAAGTAAAATTTTTCTAAAATTAAAGGAATTTTCATTTTCGTTAGCGAAATATATACCATGCAAAATATAATGACAATTCAAGAGTTAGGTGGTAAATATGTCTACTATTAAGCACATTTTAGTGCCTGTAAATGGAACGCAAGAATCTTTAAAAGCTCTTGATATAGCTGGTAAATTTGCGACACTTTACAATGCACAAATAAATTTATTACTAGTTACATATTTTACAGAGGAAACCGATAGCACTAATTACAAAAATTCATGGTTACCTGCTCCGTTAACTACCTCAGTTTCAAAATACGCTCAGAGTATCTTTTCCAAAGCAATTTCGCTGTTGCCAAAAAATGTTTCTATCGTAACACACCATTTTAGCGGTCAACCAAAAGAGCAAATCTTGGAATTTACTAAAAAGCATGAAACTGATGTCATCATCATGGGCTGTCGTAATTTGAGTTTCTTTAGTACCATTTTAAACGGCAGCGTAAGCCGCCATATTCTTGAAAAATCTGCTTGCTCTGTAATTATTGTAAAATAATCAAATCATCTAATCACAATCACATTCTGGAGGGATTTTTTATGACAGATATCAAACGTATTTTAGTTCCAGTAGACGGTTCTGAAACTAGCGAACGTGCTGTAGAAGAAGCAATTAAATTCGCTCAAGCATATAAAGCTGAAATCCATATTTTATACGTAGCTAATATCAACCAATTAGCTATCAACGCTTGCTTATCCGATGCTATTTTGGACGCTGTAGCAAAAGCAGGTAATGAAATCTTAGAAAGAGCAGCTTCTAAAGTTCCTGAATCCATTAGCGTTATAACAACTTCTGAAACAGGTTCACCATCTGTTACTATTACAGATTTTGCCGATGAAATCAAAGCTGATTTAGTAGTAATTGGTAGCCGTGGCCTTGGTTTAGTTAAAGGCGTACTCTTAGGTTCTGTAAGCCAATACGTTGTAGAACACGCTCCATGCCCAGCTTTAGTTGTAAAATAAAATAATTTCTACCATAATTTTAACCACAAAACCTGTATGCAATTAAAAATTTTATTTGTATGCAGGTTTTTTTACATTTCTAATATAATTTTAATCATCGTATGATATCATATAATCAAAACAATGATAAAAATTATCACTTATCTAGATAAATCGAAAGGAAGTGCTTTTATGAACAGCTATTTAAAGAAAAAATTAACTACTGCTCTAATCACAGGTTGCTCTGTTTTAGCTATTAGCTCTATTAGCTTTGCAAATCCAGCAGATAACTGCGGATACGATAGATATAATTGCTCACCGCCAGCACATCATCACATGATGGCAAATTTTGAGAATAGACCAATTCCGCAAGATGGTTATCATTCTCAATTCAAAGCAAAATATCAAGAATACTACAACCAATTTCAAGATAAATACTCTAGGATAGACCGCTCTAGCTGTAAACGCATGGCTATGAATTTTGTATCTATTGATAAAGCCTTAGATGACAACAAATTATCTCAAACACAAGCTGATACTTTGAAAAAACAGCTTATCTCTTTTTATAAAAACAGAGAAAAATACATCAACGAAATGGAAAATTTAGATAGATACGAAGCTAGAGAATATCATCAAAAACATATGCATCATATGTCCTTAGACGCAAATATCAATCAGCTAGCACAAGATAGCAATATTCCTGTTGCAACATTGGAAAAAGTTTTGCGTCCGCACGCTAGAGATTTTAACGCCCCAAAGCCAAATTTTTCGCCTGAAGAAATGCAAGCTAAAAGAGATAGATTTAGACATGATTTCGACAGATTCACTAAAGAATTAATCAGTGAAGGCAAAATCACTCAAGAAGAATCTGACGCTTTAGCTAAATCCATGGAAAAATTCTCTAAAATGACGCCAGAAGAAATTGCTAGCTATCACGAAAAATTCAAAGATATGTCCCCTGCTCAGCATCTAGCTGAACTTTCCAAAGAAACAGGTATCTCCACTGAAAGGTTGACTGAAATCTTCAAATCTGCACATGAAAAATTTGCCTCTGAAAGAAATAACTAACAACAAATAATCTAAAAAGAGCCGTTATACACAAATTCTTATGCATAACAGCTCTTTTTTTATTTAATCTTAAATTATAGATATCTAAGGTAGATATACACAGAAGAAATGATGATTGAAAGTATCATCAAAGGAAAAGCTATTTTTAAATATCCCACAAAGGAAATTTTCTGTCCATGTTGACTTGCCATACCAGCTACAACAACATTAGCACTAGCACCGATTAAAGTGCCATTACCTCCAAGGCAGGCACCTAAAGATAATGCCCACCAAAGTGGTTCAAGATTTGTCATGCCCATAGCACCCATTTCTTTAATCATCGGAATAAGCGTTGCCACAAATGGAATATTATCAATAAATGCAGAAGCAATTGCACTAAGCCACAAAATGAGCATAGTTGCAGATGTAGTATCGCCAGATGTTGCTTTGATAGCTTCTGCTGCCATCGCTTTGATTACACCTGTTTCTACAAGACCACCAACTAATACGAATAAACCAACGAAAAAGAAAATAGCGAGCCATTCTAATCTGCTTAAAATTTTTGCGATAACTTCTTCATGGCGAGCAACGGTGATGAGCATTAGTAAAGACGCACCACTTAAAGCTACTGTTGCAGATTCTAAACCGAGTTGAGAGTGGAACATAAAGGCACAAATTGTCAAAGCTAAAACAGATAAACATTTTTTAAGAAGTGCAGTATTTTTTAACTCTTTTGTTTCGTCCATTTTCATAACTTTATCTTGAAGTGTTTTTGAGGTAGTGAGTTTCTTGTGATAAACTGCTATGATAATTGCAATTGTTACAATAAAAATCAAAATACAAATGCCACTTAAATTAGTGATAAATGCCATAAAATCTAATTCTGGAACAGCACTGCCAATCATGATATTTGGTGGGTCACCGATTAAAGTTGCTGTGCCACCGATATTTGAAGCCATGATTTGAGCGTATAAAAACGGTAAAACGGGAATTTTAAGCTGTGACGTTATACTAAAAGTTACCGGAACAGTCAAAAGCACTGTAGTTACATTATCCAAAAAGGCGGAACAAACAGCCGTCAATAAAGATAATGCCACCAATAATTTAACAGGATTTGCCTGAACTTTTTTAACAGCCCAAACAGCCAAATAATTAAATAGACCTGTTTCGCTAGTGATATTTACCATAATCATCATGCCGGCTAACAATCCAATAGTGTTAAAGTCAATATGAGTAATAGCTTTTTCTTGCGATAAAATCCCCAATACAATCATCAGCATTGCACCGCTAAGACCTACGACCGTACGCTGTATCTTCTCAGAAATAATCAATAGATACGCTATAACAAATATCGCTATAGCAAGATACGCTGTGCTACTTAACAATAAAATCACATTCTTTCTACTTAGTTTTATTTAATTTTCTTCAAAAGTGCGGATTCTCAGATTCAAATTGTAATCCCTGCAAACTTTTTTGCAAGCTGTAATTTCAGCCTCGCCAATCACGTCGACAATAGTAACGACGACATTTGGAACATATTTTTGGCACTCTACAGCAAATGCTAGCATAGCTTCATACGATTTTATGCCAAAACGACTGCGTGTAACTTCTAAATACTTTTGTGCTGTAGATTCATTTAAACTAATAGATATAGTATCTAATAAATCCTTAAACAATTTTGCAGTAGGTTTTCCATGTTCTAAATCGCTAAGTCCATTTGTATTCATGCGAATTTTTAGCGTTGGAAATTTTTCTCTTACAAATTTTAACACATTTATTAAACAATCAAGTCGCATAGTAGGTTCGCCAAAACCACAGATTACAAGCTCTGATACTGCCTGCATAGGTGCGAGCAAAAATGCCTCTTTAATTTCATCAAAAGTTGGTTCACCATTTTTAAGCCATAATTTATGATCTTCTTTCAAATGACGCAAGCAAAAAGTACAATTGCAGTTACAGCGATTAGTGATATTGACATACATATTAAATTTTTCATTGGGAAACATTTTCACTTTTTCACCAAAATCAATATAACCATTGTTATGCAAGGTATATAGAATCATAAAAAATCCTCTTTTCCTCAAATCTCTCTAAAATTCATAATTATTATACACTATTTAATAATTATGATTATAATATTTTCTCACCAAAACTTCAATAAAAAATCAGGCAAAAGTATTTATTTTCGCCTGATTTTTTATTTTAATTTCTATTTTAATTCGGTGAGATATTCTTCAAAACACAAGCCATAATTCCACGGCACTTTAAGTGAATTTGTGTATTTCATCGCTTTGCCCACAAAATCGGCAGATTTTTTTACAGCACTAGGCAAATCTTCACTGCGAATTAACAAAGCCGACAAAATAGCGACAAAAGCATCGCCTGTACCTGAATGTTCTTCCGGTATGCGATTGTTTTCTTGCAAAAATGGAGTTTTATTTTTTTCATACACGTAATTATACACTTTATCGCCTTTTACAAGACCTGTAATTACGATTTTAGCTATATTATTTTCGCTAAGTGCCGTTGCCATTTTTAAAAATTCAGCTTCTGTCGGCATATCTTTAGGATAAACCAAATCCAAAAGCTGACACACTTCCGTTAAATTCGGCGTCAATACATCAGCTAATGGCAATAATTTTCGCATTTCTAGGCAAAGTTCTTTATCGTAGGAAGAATACAATTTGCCTCCATCACCCATTACAGGGTCAACGACAAATAAAGTATGCTCTTTTTTAAACTTCTGCACAAATTCTATAACTAAATCAATTTGCTCTTTTGAGCCTAAAAAGCCACTTAAAATCCCGTCAAATTCTAAACCTAACTCTTGCCAATTATCCATATACGGTTTCATACGATTTGTATAATCGTCCATATAGTGAACAGGAAAACCTGTATGAGCGGATAAAATCGCTGTAGGAAGTGGGCAAGCCTGCACTTTCAAAGCAGAGATTAAGGGCAGCTGCACCGTAACAGAACAACGCCCAAAACCTGTTATATCATTGATTAAAGCAATTCTCTTTTGTCTAACCAATTTTTATTTCTACTCCAATACTGCACCAGTATTTGCAGAAGTTGTAAGTTTAGCATAGCGAGAAAGATATCCTGTTTTAACTTTTGGTTCAGGTTTTACCCAATTTGCTTTGCGTTTTGCCATTTCTTCATCGCTGATTAAAACATTGAGTTTGCGAGCGGGAATATCAATATCTATGATATCGCCGTCTTGAACGTAAGCGATTGGCCCACCTGCCATAGCCTCTGGTGAAACGTGTCCAATGCAAGCTCCACGAGTTGCACCGGAGAAACGACCATCAGTTAAAAGAGCAACTTTAAGTCCCATTCCTGCAATTACAGCTGTTGGATTTAACATTTCACGCATACCAGGGCCACCTTTTGGTCCTTCATAGCGAATTACGACAACATCGCCGTCTTTGATTTTTCCGCCTGTGATTGCTTCAATAGCTTCTTCTTCAGAATTGTAACATTTAGCAGTTCCTTTGTACACAAGCATATCTTCTTGAACAGCACTTGCTTTGATAACTGCATAATCAGGGCAGAGATTGCCTTTTAAGATTGCGATACCACCTGTTGGTCGATATGGAGCTTCTACTGTTTTAATTACATCCTCACGCAAAATTTCAGCATTTTTAATTCTATCGCCAACTGTACCTGTTACAGTCAATGCATCTAAATGAATCAAACCTTTTTTGCTCAATTCATGCATAACAGCACAAAGACCGCCTGCTTCTTCTAAATCCTGCATATGGTGAATACCTGCTGGACTTAGTTTAGTAATATACGGTGTTTTAGCACTGATTTCATCAAATAGCGGAGCAGGTAAAGTAATTCCTGCTTCATGAGCGATTGCAGTTAAGTGAAGTACAGTATTTGAAGAACCGCCAATGCCCATATCTACAGTGATTGCATTTTCAAATGCTTTTTGCGTCAAGATATCACGAGGTTTAATATCTTTTTCTACTAAGTCCATGATTACATGACCTGCTTTTTTAGCAAGGCTAACACGTGCACCTGTGTAGGCTGCAGGAATTGTACCATTGCCCACAAGACCCATACCTAAAACTTCAGTCAACGAGTTCATGCTGTTTGCTGTAAATAAACCAGAGCAAGAGCCACAGCCTGGACAAGCTTTAGCTTCTAATTCTGTCAATTCATTTTCATTCATCTTTCCTGCGACAAATTTTCCTGCTGCTTCAAAAGTAGTAGATACGTCTACAGTTTGACCGCGATAGCGACCTGCAAGCATAGGCCCACCGCTGACTAAAATACAAGGAATATTAAGGCGAGCTGCTGCCATGAGCATACCAGGAACGATTTTATCGCAGTTTGGAATCATCACAAGACCGTCAAAAGCGTGAGCAGTTGCTACAGCCTCGATAGAATCGGCAATGAGTTCACGGCTTGCCAAGGAAAATTTCATACCAGGATGTCCCATAGCAATGCCGTCGCAAACGCCGATTGCAGGAAATTCGATAGGAGTACCACCTGCTGCTGCCACCCCAAGTTTAGCAGCTTCAGTTATTGTTCTCAAATGGATATGACCTGGAATAATTTCATTAAAAGAATTTACAATACCTATCAAAGGTTTTTTCAAATCATCAGGGCCATAACCCATAGCATTAAACAAAGCACGATGTGCTGAACGAGTAGCACCTTTTTTTACCAAATCACTTCTCATTAAATAAAACTCCTTTATCTCCAATAATCTAATCAAGAATATTTAAAAGCTATTTCTTCTATTATAATCTATAATTTATTGTTCATAGATTTAATCTCTATTTTATTTCATGCGGTTAATAGCACTTATCAAGGCTTTTACAGAAGCTGTGATGATATCTGTATCCATGCCTGCACCCCAATAAACTTTGCCACTTTCAGCAGTAATACCGATATAGGCCATAGCTCGAGAAGTCGCACCAATTTCCATAGCGTGTTCGCTGTAAGTCAAATTATCGTATTTTATGCCAAAGTTTTGTTGCATAGCATTGCTAACAGCATCTAAGCGACCATTGCCTTGACCTTCAATAGTCATTTCTTTGCCCTTTACTACCATGTGAATCTGACCTTTGATTGAACCATCTTTCTGTTTAGAAAGTGCAAAGTCAATCAATTTATAAGGTTCTTCTACATTTACAAAAGTATCTTGGAAAATCTGATAAATTTCATCTGGCATAAGTTCTTTATGTTTGTGGTCAGAAACATCTTTTACGCAGTAGCCAAATTCTTCACGCATTTTTTTAGGAATATCAAGTCCGTATTGCTGTTCCATTACATAACCTACGCCACCTTTACCGGATTGGCTGTTGATTCGAATAACATCGGCTTCGTATTTTCTGCCTACATCTTCAGGGTCAATCAACAAATATGGCACATTCCAATATTTTTCTCTGCCTTCTTTACGCCAATGCATACCTTTTGCAATAGCATCTTGATGAGAACCGGAAAAGGCTGCAAATACTAATTTTCCTGAATATGGCTGACGTTCGTAAACATGCATACGAGTTACTCTTTCGTACATCTCGATAAGCTCTGTCATATTGGAAAAATCCAATTTAGGGTCTACGCCAAGAGCAAACATATTCATTGCAATAGTAACGATGTCTGCATTGCCTGTGCGTTCACCATTGCCAAAGAGCGTACCTTCAATGCGGTCAGCACCAGCTAAAATGCCCATTTCAGAATCAGCTACACCACAGCCTCTATCGTTGTGTGGATGAAGCGATAATACTACATTATCTCTGTATTTGAGATTTTGTGACATATAGGCAACTTGACTTGCAAATACATGAGGCATGGACATTTCTACAGTTGCAGGAAGATTGATGATAGCTTTTCTATCTGCTTGCGGTTTCCAAACATCTAAAACAGCATTGCAAACTTCTAAAGCATATTCAGGTTCTGTACCTGTAAAACTTTCAGGAGAATATTCAAAGCGATATTTTTGACCTGCTTGCTCTGTCAATTCTTTGAGCATGATTGCACCATTTACAGCAATTTTTTTGATATCTTCTTTTGATTTTTTGAAAACTTGCTGACGCTGTGCTACCGAAGTTGAATTGTAGACATGAACGATAGCATTTTTTACGCCGTCTAACGCTTCAAAAGTTCTCTTGATGATATGTTCACGAGCTTGAGTTAAAACCTGAACTGTAACATCATCAGGAATCAAATCTTTTTCTACAAGTGTACGCAAAAATTCGTATTCAGTTTCAGAAGCAGCAGGAAAGCCAACTTCAATTTCTTTAAAGCCAACGCTCAATAAGTGCTTGTAAAACTCAATTTTTTCCTCAAGGCTCATTGGAATAATCAAAGCCTGATTGCCATCTCGCAAATCAACACTGCACCAAGTAGGTGCTTTATCAATGCAATCTTTCATTGCCCAGCTCATATCTACAGTAGGTGGCATAAAATATCCTTTTGTATATTTATTAACATTCATCATAACCTGAAATCCTCCATCTTCTATAATTGCTTTAACTAATTTTAGCTTTAATTTTCCGATTAAAAATAAAAAAGCTCTCGTCTCAAAACTTAGAGACGAAAGCTGTTATCTGCTCACGCGTTACCACTCTGATTCACATAAAAAACAAAATTTTTCATATGCACTCATTATTAAATCCCAAATAACGGTCAGGCACCGACTTATTCTACTCATCAACAATCAGGTTGATTTTCAAAAAGCAACTCGAAGGCGAGTTCAAAAATTTCTCCCTACTGTTTTGCACCAATCAACAGCTCTCTATAAGTTTAAAATTCCTTACTATTCCTTTTCAACGTCTTTTATCAGTTTGAAATATTTAAGAAACATTTATTGTCGTTGATTAATACCTTATCATATCGAAAAAAAATTTGCAAGCACTTTGTATACAAATTTACATTTATTTTTTAGCTAACTTATCGAAAGACTTGTAAAAATCCTTTGTAGCTCTGCCAAACATAGCATATGATTCTTTAGCATCTTCACGAGAATCTACTCGTTCATATACAGTTTTTCCATCTTTATCTGTTACTGTATACTTAGCCGAAAAGTATTGCGTGTAAGTATAATATCCTGGCTTATATACTGGCACAGGAATTTGCGTTGAAGATACTTTTCCGTTTTTATCTGTTTTCGTTATCGTTTTATACTCGAGAACGGTTTCCGGTTCATGCCAATATTTGTGCTGTCCCCAATCTGTAATTGCTATCTCAACAATCGCATCAGCAAGTTCTTTACTATTTGTAAACTGAATATTTTTAGCACTGTTTTTATTGTCTTCCACAGCTTAGCGAATCTTCATTTCTTCTAAGTTAGAAATATCTTCATCCACATCAAAATCCACCTCAGATTTTACGTAGACTTTGTCCATCTTAGAAAAATTGTAGCTACTATCTTTCCACTCCGCCTTTTCCGCTCCGGCAATAGCTGTAAATGCAAATAGCAACAACGCTACTATACAAATATTAATTGCCCTTTTCAACATAAAAATTCATCTCCTAACTAAAAATTTTTGTATAAATATATTATTTCTTCACGCAGTATTTTATACCCTTTTAATATTGTATACTAAATAGCCCAAACTTGTATTTTATCAAATTTTTTGTATGGTATTTTGTATTTTTATGTACATTTTTGTCTTAAATCACTTGACAAAAATTTCTTTTTTGTAATATCATGACTGTTATAAGATTGTTAAATTGTTAAGCTATTAACCGAAGAATAAAAAGATAAAATATTGGAGTGATTTCATATGGCAATGACAATGACGGAAAAGATTTTGGCAAAACACGCTCAAATGTCTGAGGTAAAACCCGGACAACTCATAAATTGTAAACTCGATATGGTTCTTGCAAATGATGTAACAGCACCACCTGCAATTAAAGAATTTGAAAAAATCGGCAAACCAGTTTTCGACAACACTAAAATTTCTTTAGTCCCTGACCATTTTACACCAAACAAAGATATCAAATCAGCGGGCCTTTCTAAAATTGTTCGTGATTTTGCTCACAAACATGAAATTGTAAACTATTTTGAAGTGGGACGCGTAGGCATTGAACACGTTATCTTACCAGAAAAAGGCATTGTAGCTCCTGGTATGCTCACAATCGGTGCCGACTCTCACACTTGTACATACGGTGCCTTAGGTGGATTTTCTACCGGTGTAGGTTCTACAGATTTAGGCGTAGCTCTTGCAACAGGCGAAGCTTGGTTTAAAGTCCCAGAATCTATAAAAGTAAATATCACAGGTAAAAAACCTGAAAATATCTGCGGTAAAGATGTCATGCTCACATTGATTGGCATGATTGGCGTAGATGGAGCACTTTATAAAGCACTTGAATTTGCAGGGGACGGAATTTCTGAACTTTCCATGACAGATAGACTTACTATTGCTAACATGGCAATCGAAGCCGGTGCTAAAAACGGTATCTTCCCTGTTGATGAAAAAACTCTTGAATACATCAAAGACCGTGTAACAAAACCTTATGAAATCGTTTCAGCAGATGAAGACGCTACTTATTGCCAAACAGTGGAAATCAATTTAAGCGAATTAAAACCTGTTGTAGCCTTCCCTCACCTTCCTGAAAATACGCACACTGTTGAATCCATTAAAGAACCAATCAAAATTGACCAAGTAGTCATCGGCTCTTGCACAAATGGACGTTTAGAAGATTTAAAAATCGCAGCTTCTATTCTCAAAGGACATAAAGTTCACCCACATGTTCGCTGTATCGTAATTCCAGGCAGTCAACAAGTTTATCTTGATGCTATCCACGAAGGCTATGTAGATATCTTTGTTGAAGCAGGCGTAGCAGTAAGCACACCAACTTGCGGACCTTGCCTTGGAGCTCATATGGGCATTATGACAGCAGGCGAACGCTGTGTATCCACTACAAACCGCAACTTCCGTGGACGCATGGGTCACGTTGATAGTGAAGTTTACCTTGCAGGCCCTTACGTTGCAGCTGCAAGTGCTATCTTGGGCAGAATTGCCACTCCTGACGAAATCTAAAAATAAATTTGCAAACTAGAATTGAGGTAATAAATTATGGCTGAAAAATTAGAAGGAAAAGTTTGGCGTTACGGCGACAATATTGATACAGATGTAATTATTCCTGCTCGTTATTTAAATTCATTTGACCCTAAAGAACTAGCTTCCCACTGCATGGTCGATATCGACGAAACATTTGCTCAAAAAGTGCAAGAAGGCGACATCATGGTCGGCGGCAAAAACTTTGGCTGTGGTTCTTCCCGTGAACACGCACCAGTTGCAATTAAAGCCTCTGGCATTCCTGTAGTAATCGCTGCAAGCTTTGCTCGCATTTTTTACAGAAACAGTATTAACACAGGTTTGCCACTTCTTGAAATCGGCAACGATGTAGAAAAAATCCATGCAAACGATAAATTGCGTGTAGATTTATTTACTGGTACTATTGAAAATTTAACAACAGGCGATACATTCCACGCTGTGCCACTTCCTGGCTTTGTTCAAGATATAGCTAAAGCTGGCGGACTTATCAATTACATTAAACAGAAAGGCTGATATACTCATGAGCAAAAAAATCGTTGTAATACCTGGTGATGGAATCGGCAAAGAAATTACAGATAGTGCCGTTTTAGTATTGAAAAAAGTAGCTCAAAAGCACAATATTGATTTAGAATTTGAATCTCACCCTGCAGGCGGTACAGCATACGATTTATGCAGTACACCACTTCCTGAAGAAACTTTAAAGGCAGCTAAAAATGCCGACGCTGTATTATTTGGTGCAGTCGGTGGACCTAAATGGGACAATGTTGACCCAACACTTCGCCCTGAAAAAGCAGTTCTTGGACTTAGAAAAGGCTTGGGCTTATACGCAAATCTTCGCCCTGTAAAAATCAATGATGCCCTCGTTGAATACTCTCCATTAAAAGAAGAAATAGCCAAAGGCACAGATGTATTAATCGTGCGTGAATTAATCGGCGGTATTTACTTTGGCGAAAAATGCGAATCAGAAATTCACGATGGGGTAGAACGTGCTTGGGATTTAGAAAATTATTCCACTCCTGAAGTTGAACGCATTGTAAAATTTGCTATGGAAGCTGCTAAAAAACGCAATTTCAAAGTAACCTCTGTAGACAAATCAAACGTTCTTGCAACCTCTCGCCTCTGGCGTCGCACAGCAGGTCAAGTTGCTACAGAATACCCTGAAGTACAACTTGAAAATCTATATGTAGATAATTGTGCTATGCAACTTGCTATCAATCCATCTCAATTTGATGTAATTGTAACAGGCAATTTATTTGGCGATATTTTAAGCGATGAAGCTGCTGTTCTCAGCGGTTCTATCGGAATGTTGCCTTCTGCTAGCATTGGCGAGTCCACAAGTTTATACGAGCCAATTCACGGTTCTGCTCCTGATATCGCAGGAAAAGGCATTGCTAATCCACTTGCTACAATCTTATCTGCCGCTATGCTGTTGCGTTACTCCTTAAATGAAAATACAGCAGCCGATGATATCGAAACTGCTGTAGAAAAAACCCTCGCTCAAGGATATCGCACACCTGATTTATATAAAGAAGGCTTCCTCAAAGCTGATACTGCAAAAATGACTGAAGCAGTTCTTAGTAACATCTAAAAATAGCAATATAACACAATAATTTACCATACAAAAAATATATTAAATCAATCAAATATATTTATGATAAATTCATTGACAGGACGTATTTATTCTAATATAATAACTGTGTTAGGACTTATATACATTCTTTACTCACCCCTTAGCAACGGTTTCGCTAAGGGGATTTTTTATGCTATTTTTCAATGGCAATCTGTGGTCGCTTGCGATAACTAAGCGGTGTATCGTTATAGAATTTTTTAAATTGATGACAAAAAGTAGCTGCATCATTAAAACCGCAAAGCTCTGCAATTTGAGTTATGGATTTATCACTGCTTTCCAATTTGTTTGCAGCAGCTTTTAAGCGAAAGTGCAGTAAATATTTCTGCGGTGAGATTCCACATTCTTCTTTGAATAAGCGAAATAAATACGTTCTATTAATACCCACATAAGTAGCTACATTTTGTATCGAAATCTCTTTGTGATAATTTTGGTAAATATAATCTATCGCTCTATCTACGTACACAGATTTTATCTGTGTTTTTTTATTTTGCATTTTCATACAGCCAAAAAACTTATATAGCTGGCTTAAAATTATATATTCGTTGTGCTTGTTTTGCTCAAAAAAGAAAATCAAATTGAGTAAACTCTCTTGCACACTGCCAAAAGTTTTATCTACAAATAAATTATTATCTTCATTAAAGCCACAGTTGTGCAAAATTCCCTCTACATCGTAACCATCAAAGCAAATCCAACAGTATTGCCACGGATTTTCCCTATCAGCTTGATAAGTCGCTACAACTTGCGGAGGGATTAAAAAAATCGTGCCTTGTTCAATCTCATAGCACTCGTCATTTATCCACAATTTACCTTTGCCTGCTGTTACATAATGAATCAAATAATGTTGTCTTACGGCAGGCCCAAAAGATTGCTTTGGTTTGCAACATTCCCAACCACCATAGTATAGATTTAAAGCCTTGCTCAAGTGAATGGTGGCATTAAATTCTCCGTAAATTCCCCGCATATTCATGTATCTTTCCTCACAAATTCAAGTTTATAACTCTGATAGATTTTGCATAATCTTTATATGTGGCAAGGATTTAAAATTTTCCTTGCAGTCATTGCCAGTCAAAACACCTGCAAAATCTACTTGAGCATTTTGGGCAGCTTTAGCATCAATCACATTATCGCCAATATAAAGCACTTCTTCTTTTGCCACGCCAAAGTATTCAATAGCCGATAAAATGCCTTCAGGCGAAGGTTTAAAAGTCTTTACATCTTCACTGCCTTTTACAAAATCAACAAATTTACAAATATCATCACGAGTTAAAGTCTGCATAATACGACGACGTGTTTTGCTTGAGATAATTCCCACCTTTACTCTAGCTTCATGAAGTCGTTTTAACATAGGAATAGTTTCTGGAAAAAGCACTGTATTATCTGTCATGTATAAATCGGCAAACACAGTGTATTTGTTCTTTAGCTCTTGCAGTAGACGCCTATCTTGTTCACCTGTTAAAACTGCTAATGCCTCAACCATAGGCATACCAATCGTTCGCTTTATCTCCTCTTTTGGTCTTATCGGATAATTTTCTTGAGCCAAGAGAAGTTCAAAACATTTTACAATTCCCACTTCCGAATTTGCTAGCGTGTAATCAAAATCAAACAAATATACTTTATATTTCATCTCACAATTCACCTAACTTACTTTAATTTATATTTATCATACCACTAATTTTAAATTTATCCTAAAAAAATATTGTATGCACACATTTTTCTTCTTGAAATGGATTTTCTTTTTATCTATAATATCAGTTATGCAAAATTATATTTATAGATGAAAAGGCTAGGTTTTTATAATATGAATCAATATAAAACTTACAATGAAAAAACAGTGAATGATTATATCAATCACTTTTATGAAGATAATCCTTTTACAAATAATCTAGGCGTGCAGATAATTTCCATCGACAATGGAAAAGTAACTGTAAAGCTCACGATAAAACATGAACATACGAATGTATACGGCATTGCCCACGGCGGAGTAATCATGTCGCTATGCGATATGGCTATGGGAGCAGCTTGCCTTAGCTTATACAAAAAGGTCGTTACATTGGATTTTAATATCAACATCATAAAGTCCATAGACCAAGAACATACAGCTACAATAAAAAGTTCTATTATCCACAACGGCAAAAGCACAATCATTGCCGAATGTGAAGTATTTAATGAAGATAATAAACTATGTGCCAAAGCTAGAGGAACATTTTTTGTGATAGGAACGATTGACAAGTGAACTTAAAATCTTTAATTATATTTACAACAATTTTTATTCAAATATTTACCTTTAATTGCACATATACAAATACAGCTAATTTATTTATCGAAAAAAATATTGCTCACGCAGAAAATATCGTAGATGACGCACCACCTGCACCTTTTGATGAAAATAAACCATATATTCCCGTTACAGCCGACAATCTTCAAGATATGACAGCTGATTCGGCTATTTTAATCGACGCCACTACAGGGCGAGTTTTATATGAAAAAAATCCGGACAAGCCTCATTATCCTGCTAGTACAACTAAGATGATGACCTGTATTTTAGCCTTAGAAAACTCTAACGATGACGACATTGTAGATATCGACAATAGAGCAGTTGGCGAAGACGGTTCTTCTATTTATTTAAATGAAAATGACCAGATGAAAATGTCTGAGTTAATTCAAGCAACTATGCTCGCATCCGGCAATGACGGAGCTAGTGCGATTGCTTATTACGTAGGAAAAGGCTCTATGGCAGATTTTGTGCAGATGATGAACGATAAAGCAAAATCTATCGGAGCTACAAATACGCATTTTAACAATCCACATGGACTTCCCGACACCAATCACTATTCAACAGCTAGAGATTTAGCAAAAATCGCAGCTTACGGTTATTTAAATCCTAAATTCCGCAAAATAGTTTCTACTAAAGAGCAAGAGATAAGCTGGCTTCGCCCTAGCGAACAAAAATACGATTTTGGCAGTACCAATCGCCTTTTATGGAATTACGATGATGTAACAGGAATTAAAACAGGTTACACCGATTCGGCAGGTGGCTGTTTAGTTGCGTCCGCTCAACAAAATGGAGCAACCTTAATTGCTGTAGTATTAAAAACCTCAGACGGACGCACTCGCTTTACCGAAAGCAGAGCTTTATTGGACTATGGATTTAAACAAATCGCCAATAAAGTTACAATCAACGATTCAAAATTAACTTCTAATATATACGTTCACGATAGCAATATTTCTAAAACCACGGTTAAACCTGCAACTACTTTTAGCTATTTAATCATGAAAAATGAAAATCCAGATGATTTTTCTTACGAGGTAAATTTGCCAAAGGCAATTTCCGCTCCCTTAAAAGCAGGCGATAAAGTCGGCACTGTAGATTTAATTTTTCAAGGTACGGTAATCGGCAGTGTAGACATGGTTGCAACTGAAGATATAAATTCAGGATTCAATATCATAGGCTTTTTGCACAAGTTGATTTTCGGCTAAAATAAATAAAAGCTAAAACTAACTAGAAAGAAGATGATTTTATTGGACGCTCTATTTCACGCTATAAGTGGTGTATTGACTTTGATTTTAATGGGGCTTATCGGCTGTATCTTAGCCAAAGTTGGTTGGATTAACAGTGGCAACAAAGCACTTTTACCTAAATTAGTCAATTACGTTTCCTTGCCACTATTTTTTATCTACAACATCACTCATGCATTTAGCCATGACCAGCTGTTAAATTTGATAAAAGGTTCTATCGTTCCATTTATATCTATAGGAATTTGTTTTATTATAAGCGTTATTGTAGCTAGATTTATGGCGAAAAAAGGTCGCCGTGGCATATTTCAATCTAGCTTTACAACCTCTAATTCTATTTTTGTAGGTTTGCCCGTTACGATTGCACTATTTGGTGAAGAAGCTATTCCCTATACGCTCTTGTATTTTTTTGCCAATACTACTTTCTTTTGGACGCTAGGAAATGCTTGCATACAATCGGATTCTAGCACCTTCACCTATAAAAATATGATGACTATTGCCACTTTAAAGCGAATTTTCTCCCCGCCGATTTTGGGATTTTTAGCTTCACTTATCATCTTGATTTTTAATATTCCATTGCCAAAATTTTTTATGGATACAGCACAGTACATGGGAGCTTTAACTACACCTGTAGCTCTTATCTTCATCGGCGTTACACTTTACGGCATGGGACTTAAAAATCTGTACTTCAACAAAGAGCTAATCGGCATTTGTATTGGTAGATTTATCATTGCACCTCTTAGCATATTTGTAATCGGTTCTTTTTTCCCAATTCCTGAACTCATGTACAAAGTTTTTATCATCATGGCTTCACTTCCAGCAATGATTCAAACAGTAGTACTATCTAGTTTATATAAAACAGATACAGAATTTGCAACTTTAGTTGTATCTGCTACAACACTTTTATCCATTATAACTATTCCAATTTATATAGTATTATTATCTTAAAAAATAGTTTCATTAATGAAATTTATTAAGTTTACACTTTTTTTAACATTTAGCTAGAGAGTTAGATAAAAATTTCTTTTTTTTCTATTAAAACTCTAGCTATTTATACATTTTTTCGGTATAATTAACAAAGACATAATTTTCAAACGAAATTATAGAATTATTGATTATGTTTTTACATTAAGAGAGGGGTTTAATTATCTATGGAAACTACACTTACTATTCAAAACAAAACTGGCTTACATGCTCGTCCTGCATCTATGTTCGTACAGGAAGCAAACAAATTCAGCTCCAAAATTAAAATCACAGCTAAAGGCAAAACTGTTGATGCAAAAAGCATTCTCATGATTATGAGCCTTGGTCTTACTCAGGGTACTGAACTCACAATCAACGCTGAAGGCGACGACGCTCAGGCAGCACTTGATGCTCTTACTGGACTTATCGAAAATAAATTCGGCGAAGAATAATTCGTCAAGATAGGGCATACAAGAGAGGGGGATTTGTACTTTGTCGTACGAATTAAGAGGTAAAGGTGTTATTTCAGGAATTTCTATCGCTAGAGTAATGGCTCTTGGAGAAGATTTGCAAGCTCATATCGACGCTTATACTCCTGGCACACCAGAAGAAGAAACTACAAAAATCAAAGAAGCGTTAGCTTACGCAGCAGAAGTGCTTCAGACAAATATCAAAACACTTCGCGAAAAAAATATGCTTGAACAAGCAGGCATTATGGAAGCACATCGTATGATGGTACAAGACCCTATGCTTGAAGAAAACGCTATGGCAAAATTAGGCATTTGCGGTAGTGCACCTCAAGCAGTATTAGAGGCTTCAGAAGAAAATGCATCTGTTTTCGAACAAATGGACGACACTTATTTCCGCGAACGTGCAGTAGATATCCGCGACGTTGGTAAACGCGTTGTAAGACGCATTTTAGGTCTTGCAGAAAAAACAGTTGACGGCGGTGCTGTAATCCTTTGCGGTGAAGAAATCGAACCATCTGTTATCGCTAATATTCCTACTGAAAAAATTGCTGGCGTTATCTTAGGTAACGGTAGTACAACTTGCCATGCAGTAATCATTGCAAAAGCAAGAGCAATTCCTACAGTTGCAGGTCTTGGCGAAAAAATTAAAGAAATTCCAGACAACGCACAGGTTATCTTAAATGGTGAAACTGGCGAAATTTTCATCGAACCAACAGAAGATTTAATCGCATCTTATCAAGTAAAATTGGAAGAACAGCGTCGCATGAAAGAACATTATGCACAGCTTAGCAAACTTCCTACAGTAACTAAAGACGGTGTTGAAGTTGAGCTTATGGCTAATATCGGCACTCATTTAGATGTAGAATCTGCTATGAAATTTGGTGCAAAAGGCGTTGGCTTATTCCGCTCTGAATTCTTATTCATGGGTAGAGATACTATTCCTGATGAAGAAACTCAGTTTAAAGCGTACAAAGAAGCTATCGAAAAATGCCAAGGCCATTTATGCGTTATCCGCACAATGGACATCGGCGGCGACAAACCACTTCCTTACTTAAATATTCCAGAAGAAGAAAATCCATTCTTGGGTTATCGTGCAATTCGTATCTGCTTGAATCGCCATGAAGTATTCATGCCACAGGTAAAAGCTATTTTACGTGCTGGTATCTACGGTAAAGCAGCTATAATGCTTCCTATGGTTATCAATGTAGAAGAAGTTAAACAAGTTCGTGCTATCATTGAAGAAGCAAAAGCTGAACTCGCTCATGAAGAAAAACCATTCTCTGAAAACGTTCAAATCGGTATCATGGTTGAAACTCCAGCAGCTGCTGTGATGACACCTGTACTCGCTAAATACCTTGACTTCTTCAGTATCGGTACTAACGACCTTGTTCAATATACGCTTGCAGTTGACCGTGTAAACACAAACGTAAGCTATTTATACAACCATTTCAATCCTGCTGTTTTACGTCTCATCAAACTCACTATTGAATCTGCTAGAAAGAACAATATCTGGGTTGGTATGTGCGGTGAAATGGCAAGCGACCCTAACGCTGCTGCAATCTTAATGGCTATGGGCATTAACGAACTCAGCATGAGTGCACCATCTATTCCTCGCGTTAAAGAAAAAATTCGCTCCATAACTTCTGCACAGGCAAAAGCTGCTCTTGAAACAGTTATGACTATGGAAGATGGCAACGCAATCAAAGAATATCTTCAAACTGCATTATAATTTCCAATGAAAATAGACATTCAAGATATTGTAACTGCTCCTCACGGTAAAGAGCAAAATATCAAGATGAATCTTTTAAAATGGCTCAATGAAGGCAAAAATCCATACGATATCATCTATGAATTTGCCAAGTATCTCGAAGATACTTCATCTGAACCTGGATATGCGGACATTGTATTAAAAGATATTCGCAGTGTTTACGGCATAGGTTTAAATGAGCAAACCGTCCTCAGCAATGAACTATTAGAACTTAGAGAACGCCTTTCTAAATTAGAAAGTGTACTTCAAAGGCAAAGTCATGAGGAAGATGTGCAAAATCATTTAAAATTTGCCATAGAACACCATAAAAAGAAAATACAAGTATTAAAAGATAGATTAAAATAAGAAAAGCTGTTACATAAAATTATTATTATGTAACAGCTTTTCTTATTTTGATACCCTTACAATTCACAAAAGATTTTTGAACGTTCTTTTTTATCATAATGCCATTTTGCAGGTTTACTTTTTAAATCAGGATAACCAATTTGCATAAATGCAACTATTTCGCACTCTGCCATTTCAGGAAAATATTCTTTTTGCTTTTCTACATCAAAATCCGATACCCAAACACAACCAAGACCAAGTTCAGTAGCTTCAAGCCATACAGATAAACCTGCTATACTTGCATCTACAATTCCCATATTTTTATTATCACAATCTCTAGTCCATGCTTCATCGGCTACAAATCCAATAGCAATAGTAAGCGGTGCATCATAATGGTACTTAGTAATTTTCTTTATATCCATAAGACGTTCTTCGCTTTGAATTGTCCATATCCTAATAGGCTGACAATTTTTTGCACTCGGTGCAACATGAATAACATCTAATAATGCATTTACTTTATCTTTTTCTATATTTTGTTTTAAGAACTTTCTACAAGAATATCTATTTTCTGCTAACATCTTAAAATTCATTTTAATTTCCTCTCTTTATTATGCTATAATTCTAAGCTAATTGACTTTTTCCATCTACAAGCATATTATAAACTTTAAGAACCAAACATACAAGTACGCACATTTTTGTTTCCTAGAAATGAGGTTAAATATGGCAAATAAAATATTCAAATTTGAAAATCCCTATAAAGAAAAATGCCCCATTGTATATGCAATGTCCCTTATTGGTGCAAAATGGAAAATCCCAATTTTATGGCATTTGGCTCATTATAAGATTTTACATTACAACGAATTGAAAAGACATTTAAATGGTATTACAAATACTGTTCTTACAAGATGTTTACGTGAATTAGAGCAGGATAATATTATATTGCGTCAATCAAATAATTCTATTCCACCATCTGTAACATATAAATTAACAAATCTTGGAAATGAATTAATTCCACCGCTTAATAATCTTTATGATTGGGGCTATACACATCAAAAAAAATCTTAAAATCTATTCATCAACTATAAAATTATAAACTTTCTTTTAAAATAGCTACGATTTCCTCACGATTTAATACTTTATATCCACCAGTTAAGATAAAAGTATTATCTGCTATTTTTTCAATCATTTCTTCATCAACGCCAAATTCTGCAATATTCATCACAAGATTTAATTCTTTCATCCAATTTTCCATAGCCTTAAGACCTTCAATAGCTATCTGTTCGTCTGTTTTAGCTGTAGAATCTACCTTCCACACATTGATAGCAAATCGCTTAAATTTATCTACAGCAAATGGCATGATGTAGCGATAATATGATAGTGATACAGCAGATAAAGTCATTCCATGTGTAGCATTTGTAGAGCCACCAACTGCTTGACCTAACATATGTACCATCCAATCGCAGGATTTGCCACGAGCGACAAGCGTATTTAAAGCCCATGTTGCTGTCCACATAATATTGCTTCTAGCTTCATAATCTTGAGGATTTTTATTTGCAATACGACTAGAATGAATTACCGAACGCATTAACCCTTCACTGATATAATCGCTAGTATTATCATCTATGCCAGAAAAATACTGTTCACAAATATGATTAAAAATATCATAAATGCCGGACACCATTTGATAATGCGAAAGAGTTAAAGTATATTTTGGATTTAGAATAGAAAATTTAGGCATGATATTTTCATCAGCAAATACATGACCAATCTTTTGTTTTGTATCGCTATTTGTGATTACTGAACCTGCATTCATTTCTGAGCCAGTTCCCACCATAGTTAAAACACAACCAACAGGAACAATTTCGCAAGTTGGTTCTTCAAATTTAATAAAGTATTTTTCCCATGAGTCTTCATTAGAATTTAAATGCACTGAAACAGATACTGCTTTAGCGTAATCACAGACAGAACCGCCACCTACAGCCAATAATAAATCAGCTTTATGCTCTCTTGCAATTTCAATGCCCTCATACAATTTTTTAAGTGTAGGATTAGGCATAACGCCTGCAATTTCTGCTATATTTTTATTATTTTTCTTCAAAATTTCAATTACATTATCATAAACGCCATTTTTCTTTATTGAGCCACCACCGTAAATTAAAACGACATTATCACCATATTTTTCAAGTTCTGTATTTAAATAATTTAAAGAATCCTCGCCAAAATATAATTTAGTTGGATTACAATATGAAAAATTTCCTTGCATAATTATTAACCCCTTGCAATTCATAAATATTTTTGATTTCAGCTAAATTATATTTTTATAGATATAAAAAGTAAAATACTTATTTATCATATTCTAGTATGCTCAATATGCATATCTATTTTAATAACTCTTGATAGATTTTCAAATCCATATTTTTAAATACATTGAATACTACAGCTAAATCTTTATCGCTATGCTCTTTTAAACTTTCTTTTACCACCTTTATAGCAATTTTTCCTGCTTCTTCTTGAGGAAAATGAAATTCTCCTGTGCTTATGCAACAAAATGCTATGCTTTTTAAATTATATTTGTAGGCAATATCCAAGCAAGAATGATAACAAGATGCTAATTTTTCCCTATCTTCATCGGTGAGCTTGCCATGTATAATCGGCCCTACAGTGTGAATTACATATTTGCTAGGCAAATTATACGCATTTGTCAATTTTGCCCGCCCTGTTTCTTCAAGATGTCCTTGCTCATCTATTATCTTGGCACATTCCAATCTCAACTGCACGCCTGCAAAAGTGTGAATGGCATTATCTATGCACATATGCATAGGAGCATAACACCCTGTCATTCTACAATTTGCCGCATTTACAATCGCATCTACTTTTAGCGTTGTAATATCACCCTGCCAAAGATAAAGCTTATCTTCATCTTTAGAAATCGGCTCAAGATTTTTTATATCAGTTATACCCTTTTCCAAAGCAATTTCTTGCAAAAACTCATCTTGTAAGTTCAAAAAATCTTTGCCAATCGGTTTAGCTTTTCTAATATTTACCAACGAGCGAAATAATTTCCACTGCATTTGCTCATCTTTAGCAAAATTTTTAGCACTATTTTTATACCGTGGCATATCTTCTAACAGATAATTATTGAGCGTAATTAAGGTTTCAAGTCTATTCATCTAATATCACCCTATCTAATATTTTATCAATGTCATCGTCAATACAAATGGCTCGAGTTTCTATCTCTTTTGGGCAAATAGCCTCACCATGATTTAAACAAATATACATAGCTTTTGGATTTACAAAAGTCATTTGCCAAAAAGGATATTTGATTATCGAAGGCGTATTGTAGCCTACACCAAGTTCTAAAAATAGTATACGCTTATCTTTATTTAATTTCAAAAATTCCTCATATTTTGCTAAAGCTCTATGCCAGCCTTCATCTTCGACAAATTTATTATCGGAGCGAAGATTCATGGTCATAGGCTCATGGCAAATTGGACATAGCGGAATTAAATCGTGCGGAATTTTCATATCAGTTTGAGCAAGAACCATTTCTTTTATTCTCTCCTCATTGTCATAAGTGATATTATGGCACGGTTTAGAACATTGAAAAAGCCCATAATCCCCCTGAGTACAAAATAATCTATCTTTGTTAAAACCTGCTTTTTGAAAGCAGTGGTCAACATTTGTCGTAAGCACAAAATAATTTTTCTCTTTAACTAGTTGATATAATTTATCATATACAAGTTTAGGCGGATTTTGATAGCGATTAATCATGATATATCTACTCCAATATGCCCAGTATTCCTCTAGCGTTTTATATGGATAAAATCCACCACTGTACATATCGTGAAAACCATACTTTGCTTCAAAATCACTAAAATATTTCTTAAATCGTTCTTTATCGTAGACAAATCCTGCTGAAGTAGATAATCCTGCACCTGCACCAATTAAAATTGCATCACAATCATTGATTTCTTGCTTAATCTTTGCTATCAACATCACAACTCACCTGTTATATTTCGCTTCAATACAATAATTTTATTTCAATTTAAAAATTTATCAATCATATTCCAAACTAAATCAAAATCTGTCATCAAAATAGGATGCGGTGCATTTGGAATAATTGCAAGATGTGCATTAGGCAAGAGATGACATGCTTCAATCACTGTATCAAGCGGAGCATTCATATCTTTTTCTCCAGCTATCACAAAGGTTTTGGCATTTACCTTTTTAAATACCTCTTGACCAACTTCTACTGAATTATAATAATCCATTACAGAATTAAACCATTCATCCGTGCGATTTGTTTCCGGTCTAATGCCAGTTAATTGCTCTTTCCAATACTGCTCATCAAAACTTTTTAAATCAGCAAAAGAATTCATCCCCACTCTACCGCCTTGTACAAAGCCTTTCTTCCAGACGCCTGCACCAATAGCTACAAGAGCATTCACTTTATCTGGATAGGCTTTATCAAAAAAGTAAGCAGTATAGGCTCCGTCGCTAAAGCCAATTAAATCTACTTTATCAATTTTTAAATCCGCTAAAACAGCATTTACATCATCAGCCTTCTGCTCATAACTTGGCACTTTGTTTCCCATATAAGAGCGAGCATGACCTCTTGTAGCAATTAAAATCACTTGGCGATTTTCTTTTAATAGTTTATCAGCTAATTGACCCATTTCATTGGGCGAACCTACCAAACCCCCGTGCAAAAGCACAACAGGTTTTCCCTCACCATAAACTTCATAGTATATCTTTGTATCATCTGTAGATTTTACATAATGACCGATAGCTGTATTGTTGCCGTAATCTATTTCACTTTGATAGCTATCTTTTGTCTGTCCAAAATAATGATGTGTATTTTTAGCACTTGCCATATTTATTCCTCCAATACTTCCCATACCTGCTAACCCCATAACAGCTACAGCAATCAAATAAAAAAATATCTGTTTTAAGTTCAATCTAAATACCTCTCATAAAATTATCTTCCTGATACTTATTATTTTATATATTTTTAGAGCTGTAACAAGTACGCACTTTTTTATTAGATAGGTACTTTTTTGTAACTTTTGTATAGCTAGGGCTTTTATCGGCTAAAAAAATATTTTAAATAGATTTTCTGCACAACCAATTTTATTAAAACGATTGGATATTGACAAAATAAGTGATAGAATAAATTGATACTTTATATTCTAAAATCCACCAAATAATAATAAAACAATAAAAATAAAAGGAAGTAATGTTCTATGAAAAAGAAAAATGAACTTCCAGCTTGCCCTGTAGCAACTACAGTTGAATTAATCGGAAGCAAATGGAAATTGTTAATCATGCGAAATCTATTAATTCGCCCTTGGCGTTTTAATGAACTGCAAAAATCGCTAGAAGGTATCAGCCAAAAAGTTTTAACTACAAGCCTTCGTTCTATGGAAGCAGACGGAATCATAACTCGCACCGTCTATCCTGAAGTACCCCCTCGTGTAGAATATGCTCTTTCTGAACTCGGCGAAACCATGCGACCTATAATCAAAGCTCTTGAATTATGGGGTGCTAATTACAAAGAAACTTACCTTGAAAAATAATATGCAATTAATAAAAAAGGCATTTACCGAAAATATTTTATCGGTAAATGCTTTTATTTTTATCTCATATTGATAAATTGTAAGTCTATGCCAAAATCGCCGGCTTTAAGTGTTTGAATAACTGCTTGCAAATCATCTTTTTTCGCACCAGATACTCTAACTTGTTCACCCTGCATTTGAGTGTTCACTTTTAATTTTGTAGCTTTAATCGCAGCGATAATAGCTTTTGCCTTATCTTTAGAAATGCCTTCTACAATACTAAGTGTTTGGCGAACAGAGCCTTTTGCTGCATCTTCTATTTTGCCAAGTTCAAGGCAACGCAAAGAAAGACCTCTTTTGGCCATTCTAGCACGCAAAATATCAATGATAGCATTTAATTTGTAATCATCTTCTGCTGCAATTTTAATTGCTTTTTCTTCTAATTCAACACTTGCCATACTTCCACGAAAATCATAACGCTGAGCAATCTCCTTTTTTGTCTGATTTACTGCGTTTCCCATTTCCTGCATATCTACTTGAGATACGATATCAAAAGAACTATCTTTAGCCATTAATCATACTCCAATCTTTTAATTTATTTTGCTTTATACACTTGACCTAAATAATACGTTACAAATTGCTGTGCTGTTCTGCCGGAGCGACCTGAATGTTCTCTTTCCCACTGACCGGCTTTAATACGCAATTCGTTGGCTTCTAATTTTATGCCGTGTTTTTGTAAAAGTTCATCTACAATGTGAAGATACTCTTGCTGATTTGGTGCCATGTAGTAAATCACAAGGCCAAATCTATCCGAAAGCGAAATAGTTTCATTTAAAGTATCATTTCTGTGCATATCATCATCGTTTGCTCCACGGTCTTTGTAGCTTTCTTTAATCAAATGACGGCGGTTTGAGGTAGCGTAAATCAATACATTTTCAGGCTTTGCAGAAGCACCACCTTCAATTGCTGATTTTAGGTATTTATACTCTACTTCAAATTCTTCAAAAGATAAATCGTCCATGAAGATGATAAACTTTTTGCTCTTAAAAGCACGCAATTTTTCCATGATTATCGGCAAATCTACAAGCTGTTCTTTAGTTAATTGCACTAAGCGAAGGCCTTTATCAAAAAGAGAATTGACTACTGCTTTCACCCCTGAAGATTTTCCAGTACCCCTAGCTCCAACTAACAATACATTGTTTGCAGGAAGATTATCTATAAAAGCTCGTGTATTGTTAAAGAGCTGTTCTTTTTGATATTCATAGCCGATTAAATCATCCATATTCATCGCTTCAAAATGTTCAATTCCTGCCAAAGAATCATCTTCACTATTCCAGCGGAAAGCTCGATAATCTGCCATATCACCGCTACCATAAGTGCGATAGTAATTAATGTAAACATCAGCTCGTTCTTTTATTGTACTTGTCTTTTCTAGTTTTTGCAATAAATCATTAAATGCCACTGACGTATTTACATTTGTTGGCACATAATCATCTAACAGTTCACAATTTAAAATAATGCTAGGTTTTAAAACTAAAACTCTATCAATTATTTCCATATCATGACAAAATGCTCGGTATAAACTTGTGCCGATTTTTCCACCAGAACTTTCTACTGTATGCGATACAGAATTTGCTCTATGAGAAGTAGCATATATGATGTACGAATGTAAAATATTGCCCGACAAGCCCAATCTTTCTGCCGCAGCTACAAGTTTTCCGGCCAAATCGCTTTTGTTTACATCTTTTCCCGAAACAATTCCTTGAAATTCTTTGATTATTGGGTCTGTCAGTATTTCACGGCAAACCAATAATTCTTCTAAATCTGACACAACTTTCACCTTAACTTTTAATCTAATTTATTATTTGTCAAAAACACCAATATCCAACTTGTCAAAACCACCGAGTAAATCTTTCATCATAGCTGTGATTTTAGCACAATCACCTTCGCCATCGCCTTCAATATTAAGTGGCATATTAGGGTCGTGCAAGGATTGACGGAGCAGTGCCCAGCCATTTGCCTCACCCTTAAAGCTAATGCGAACACCTTCGTAGTTAGGAGTTACGATATCATAGCCTTTATCTTTGGCACGCTGTTTGAAAGTTTCTAAGACCTTTGCACCGTAGGCTTTAAAATCTTCGCCTTTTAATTTTAAGCGATATTCTATAGTTTCATACTGTGGCTGTAATTTTTCAATTAAGCTGTTCAATTTTTTACCTTGAGCTTTCACTTTAGCAGCTGCAATCAATAATTTTACTGCCATGTATGCTCCATCATCTAAATAATAATTTTCTTTTAAGGCACCATGACCGCTTGTTTCAATAGCAAGAGGAGATATAGTTCCTTCGCCATTTAATCTCTTACATTCATTGATTACATTTTTGTAGCCACGCTGAAAACGGTGATGTTTTAAGCCTAAAACGCCTTCTAAAAATGCAGTCAATTTATCTGAAGTAACAGAATCTGTAACGATTGTAGATGCTGGATAATCTTGTGCCAAAATTGCGGACATCATCGCAATCAACGCATCTCTATTCACTTCTTGACCATCGCTAAATACAGCAGACATGCGGTCAACATCTGTGTCAAAGATAAGGCCTAAATCTGCATTATTATCAACTACAGCATTTCTGATAGCTTCCATAGCTTCTTTATTTTCAGGATTTGGAATGTGATTTGGGAAATGCCCGTCCGGATTTAAGAATTGACTGCCTGTTGTATCTGCACCTAAAACTTCTAAAACTTTAGAGGCAAAAAATCCGCCAGCACCATTTCCTGCGTCAACAACGATATGATTTCCTGTTAGTGGTTTATCGTAGTTTTCTTTGCTGTTAATGCCTTTTCTTATTTTATCACATAAATCATTTGCATATAAATCAATTAAATCGCATTTTACGGCATTTTTTATATCAGCATCTTTTGCTTCTAATTGGCAAGCGATGTTTAACATATCTGTTAAATCTGCTTTTTCCATGCCACCGTTTACAGGTTCAAATAATTTTAAACCGTTGCGATTAAAAGGCAAATGACTTGCTGTAATCATGATAGAACCGTCGTATTTAGTTTCAGGAAATACTAAAGACATAAACATTGCAGGAGTTGTAGCCATAGCACAATCAATAGCAGTAGCACCTTGAGCTGTAATTGCCATCAAGGCTTGCTGTTTAATCATCGAAGCAGAAATACGGGAATCATGTCCTACTGCAACTTTTAGCTGACTGGTTTCTTTACCACTTTTAATGGACAACCATTTTACAAAAGCCTGCACAATGCGATTTGCATATTCACCTGTAAGTGTAATCGGTTCATCTGCTACACCTTCAACTGCAACACCACGCACATCACTGCCATTTTGTAATTTTAAAATTGGATTCATCTTAAACTACCCCTTATAATTCTATTTCAAAACTTTTATTTAAAAGTCTTAATTACAAATAAAAATTCTTTTCCATATTTATTTAATTTAAACTCACCAACGCCACGAATTTTCCGCATAGCTTGTAGCGATTTAGGTTTTTTACTTGCCATATCAAGAAGTGTAACATCTGCAAAAACCATATACGGTGGAATTTGTTCTACCTTAGCAATCTGCTTTCTGAGCTGGCGAAGTTCTTCAAATAATTCATCATTGACCTTAGCCTTAGCTTTTTTAACTACAGCCATTTTTTGCCAAACCTTTTCTTGTCCACGAAGAACTTTCCACGATAAATCATTTAGCCTTAAAACAGGATATTGACTTTCTGTCATTGTCAAATACTGCATTGCCGTTAAACGCAAAATCAAACTACTAATACTTTTTATCGTTCGCTCTTTCATCAATCCATAGGTGGACAATTGATTGAATTTCAACTCTTCCACACGCATATTTTTAGAGCCTTTTAAAACTTCTGCCACCATTTTTACGCCAAATCGCTCGTGCATACGATAGACGCACGATAGCACTTTTTGAGCATCTATCGTGATGTCTATTAATTCACCTTCAGCCTTACAATTACTGCAATTATCGCAAATAGGAGCTACATTTTCCTCGCCAAAGTAATGCATGATAAATGCCCTTAAACACTCTGGTGTATGGCAATAATCCACCATTGATTGCAATCTAGCGTATTCTAATTGCTGTCTTGCTTCACTTTCCACAGATACGCTGATTAAAAATTTTTGTAGCTGTGTATCCTGCGGACTGTACAATAATATGCACTCACCGGCAAGACCATCACGACCGGCTCTGCCTGCCTCTTGATAATATGCCTCAATATTTTTAGGCATATTGTAGTGAATTACATATCGCACATTCGGCTTATCTATGCCCATGCCAAAAGCATTTGTAGCGACCATTACAGAGATATTATCGTATAAGAAATCGTCTTGGGCTAAGCTTCGTTCTTCATCGCTCATTCCTGCATGATAGCGACCAGCTTTAATGCCTTTAAAATCCAACAAAGCTCGTATAGCATCTACATCTTTTCTAGTTCCTGCATAGATAATCCCCGATTCCTTGAGATGTTTTTGCACATATTCTACGATGAATTTATCTTTATCTTCACCTCGAAGCACTGAAAAAGCTAAATTTGGTCTATCAAAACCTGTTACAAATATCTTCGGCTTTTTAAGCTCTAACAATTTGATGATATCTTCTTTGACTTCCGGCGTCGCCGTAGCTGTAAATGCACCGATTAAAGGCTTTTGCTTTAAACTAGCTGTAAACGCTACGATATTTCGATAGCTCGGGCGAAAATCATGTCCCCACTGCGACAGACAGTGTGCTTCATCTACAGCAACCATGCTTATATTTAAATTTTTAAAGCTATCAGGCAAGTATTCAGGAGTCAATCGCTCCGGTGCAATGTAAATTATCTTGTAATAGCCGGCTGAAATATCTTGCAAATTTTTGCTAAGCTGAGCTTTTGATATTGAACTGTTAATATACACGGCAGGTATTCCCTGCTCACGCAAGCTATCCACTTGGTCTTTCATCAGAGAAATAAGCGGTGAAATGACTAAAGTTACACCGCTAAAAAGCAATGCCGGAATCTGAAAGCAAATGGATTTACCCGCCCCTGTAGGCATAATTGCCACAGTATCATTTAAAGCTAATAAGCTCTCTATAACTTTTTTCTGCCCCGTACGAAAATCTTCATAGCCGTAGAATTTTTGTAAAATTGCCCTAGCTTTATTCAATGCCATAGTATTTCAATAAAGCCTGCGTTCCGTCATTTTCATAGCCTTCCTTAGCTAATTTTTCATACAATCTTTCTGCCAAAACAAGCCCTGGTAAATCCAAATTCATTTCTTTTGCCGATTCGATAGCAATTTTCATATCCTTGATAAAATGTTTGATAAAAAATCCTGGAGCAAAATCGCCTTTTAACATTCTCGGTGCTAAATTAGACAGTGACCATGAACCTGCTGCACCTGTAGAAATTACATTTAATAAATCGTGAGGATTTAATCCACATTTTTTAGCATAAGCCACCGCCTCGCATACACCCATCATATTGGAGGCAATAGCAATTTGATTACTCATCTTAGCGTATTGACCACTTCCTGCCTTACCAAAGTAGCAAATAGTTTTTCCCATAGCCTCAAAGATTGGCAAAACTTTGTTATAGCTAGCTTCATCACCGCCAACCATGATAGCAAGCGTGCCATTTTTTGCTCCTACATCTCCACCAGATACTGGAGCGTCGAGAGCTGAAATACTTTTTTGGCTTGCCACTTCGTAAATCTTTTTCGCCAAACTTGGGCTAGATGTAGTCATGTCGATAATTATAGAATTTGATTTTAGCGAAGATAATACGCCGTTTTCTCCCAAATAAATCTGCTCTACATCTTTAGGATAACCTACCATAGAAATAACTACCTCAGCATTTTCACTCGCTTTAGCTGGAGTATCTGCCCATTTTGCCCCACAAGCTAAAAGTTCTTGTGCTTTAGCTTTCGTTCTGCTGTAGACAGTGAGTTCATAGCCTTTTTTCAATAAATTGCTTGCCATACTCTTGCCCATCACACCAATGCCGATAAACGATATTTTTTTCAACATAAAATTCACCACTTTCGCTTAAAATTATATTCATATTTATACCATGAATCTGTAGTACAAAGCTGTAAGACAAATACTGTACGAAATAAAATATTCCCATGAACTTCCCACTTTAAATAATTTTATTCCATACTTTTTCTTTCTCGTTAGGATAGGAACTTTTCCACAAATACCATCTTCTAAAATATGTAATATTGCCCCTACCACAATAAATATCGGTATCATTATAGCTTCTTTTTCAATCCACGATAAAAGTATATTATCTTTTACAAACATCAACGCACCAAATAAAGACATATACGGCAATAACCAGTGCGTATTTTGGCGATGTTTAGAACGCCACTGCCAATACGCTTTTTTCTCTTTTGGTGGTCTGCCCTCTAATCTATCAGGCAAAGTACTTCCAACAAGGCTGTACAATGCATATAAAACATTTCCCGTTCCAGCGTAAACTAGTACGCCTGTAACAAGTCGATGATTTGCCCATTTCATAAATAATAAAAAATCCCTTTAAAATATTAAACTAATTTATCTTTTGTACTTGCACCAAAAAGGATAATCTTTGTGCAAAATAAATCTATTGTAGATAATTGCCACTGCTACTAAAATCAATAACCCTGACAAAACTTCTGTAAATACGTAAGAAAGCACCTCGTATACACTCTCATTTGCATTAGCGTGAAGCAAAATAATTGGCATAGCAGCAGAAGGCGGGTGAACGGCATGAAATAGCGATTTAGCTATCATAGCAAGCGAAACTGCCAAAGCGTATGAATACCAATTAACACCGATAAAATACAAAGTAGCCGTTCCCACTAAGCTAGTCAAAATATAGCCAAGCACAATATTTCTAGGTTGAGCAAATTCGCCATCGCTCACTAAAAAAGCAATTACGCTAGTCGCACCAAAAGGAGCAAGAAGCAATTTATCATCCCAAGAATCAGCTAAAAATGATACTAAACCAATTCCCAAAAAAATTCCCACACTAGCATTTATTTCATCTCTGCCTATCAAAATAAATATCCTTTCACTTTTGAGCTAATTTATGTTCTAGCCAAACGCTCAATCTACTTGCAATTATAGCAAAAATTTTCATTTATTGACATACATTTATTTTTCCTCCTAAATTAAAAATAACCCTTTGACACACACTAAAAAGTAATTCATAATAATATTATACAGAAAACGAACCGTATTCATCTTTTCTAAATTTGAATTTTATAAATGTAAAAGGAATGAGATTTATTTTGGATATTGTAGCTACTATCAGTAAACGTGAAGCAAAAAAACAACAGTCGAGAAAAGCCATTGTAAGTTCTGCTATAAAATTGTTCAGCAAAAAAGGGCTAAAGGATACCTCTATCGCTGATATCATGAAAGAGGCACAGCTAGGCATTGGCACATTTTATAATTACTTTGAATCTAAAGATGAACTTCTTCGCAGTCTACTAAATCAAATTGCTTTAGATATTCGCCAATATTTTATAAAGACTTCTCAAGAAAAAAAATTGCAAGCAGAAGTATTAGAAGCTGTCGTCTTGTACAGTGCTAATCTTTTAGAAAAAAATCGCTTTATTTTGCCTTTATTCATGCTTGCTATAGATAAAAGTGCCTTATCTTCTACCAATCACACAGTCATTGAAAAACCGTTGTTATTTAAAGACTTATTTAATGACATTATTCAAGCAGGCCAAGCAACAGGAGAATTTCGCACCGATATTCCTTCTGAAATCATTACAGAAATGTTTCACTCTCTATTTCAAACTGCTTCATTTAGCACCTTGCCAATAAAATATCAAGATAATATCCGCTACAAATTAATCTTAATCTTAGCCGGTATCGCAAAATAAAAAAAATAGCTCAAATCAAATTGGTGATTAACTCAGCTTTATTTGATTTGAGCTATTTTTATGTTCAATTTATCAGCGAATGAAATTTGTCATCGTACGAGGTTTGCTCTCTGGTGGGTCAATTTTTCCTTTAGATGCCTCAATAACGTTCATAATCCAAGCCATATTACGACCGAGCTTTTGCATAACTTCAATGCCTTCAATATCTTCTTTTATTTCGCCAATGTCCAAGCCATGAATATTGTTCCAATAATCAGCAGTCGGCATAATCATTTCCATAGTATTTAAATACGCATTCAACTGCTGAAAAGTTTCCAAAGCTCCTGAGCGACGAGCTGTAACGATAGATGCTCCCACTTTGTGATGAAGTTTTGTTCCCGCTGCTAAAAACGCTCTATCCAAAAAGCATTTCATCGTTCCGGCAATGCCACCATAATATACAGGTGAAGCGAGCAAAATGCCGTCTGCTTCTCCCATTTTATCTATCCATTCATTTACTTTATCTTTTTGAATGCATTTTCCACTGCCTGTTTGCAAGCAATTATAGCAAGCTATGCAACCTCTAATATTTTGATTGCCAACTTGAATGATTTCAAAATCAATATGTTCTTTTTTCAGTTCTTTACCGATAAAATTCAATGCTTGCGTGCAATTTCCATCTTTTCTCGGACTGCCATTAAATGCTACAACTTTCATGAATCAACTTCTCCTTTTTCCTTCCAATACATAACACATATAACTAAACAATATTATACACAAAAATAGAGCAGAGATTAAATCAATCCCTGCTCTATTTGAAGCTATTTATTTTAATTTTAATTTGGA